>Ga0181570_10001527_pt1 | contig 19827 bp, 18 predicted proteins | sample 101ome_18_FD_148667 | JGI IMG/M metagenome (GOLD analysis project Ga0181570, IMG submission 148667) | Coastal salt marsh microbial communities from the Groves Creek Marsh, Skidaway Island, Georgia - 101406AT metaG (spades assembly) | ecosystem: Environmental > Aquatic > Marine > Intertidal zone...
CAATAATGTAATTCAGTTTGGGTGGAGCGGGGGTCAAAATACTTATTTTACAAACGATACGACCGACAATGAAACCATTGTAAATACACTTGCTTTTAATGGAACCAAGTCATGGTTTACTGGAAATAGTCAATTATATGGAAGTCCTGGCATCGGTTCTCCATTTACTCCTGCTTTAAAAATAGAAAGTGAAGCAGCTGATGAGGCGGCATTTAATGAAGTCATAAAAGGAAAAACTGTTTGTAGTATATTTTATGTGTATGCAAATAGTAGTGACGGTGTAAACGATGGTTCTCTGCTTAAAATATACAATGGATCGTATCAAGGCAATGATCGAACTGGATTTAATATAAATATTACCAAGTCAGCCACATTGACTGCCACTACTTACACCTACGATATTAATACAAACGCATTTACTGAAATAACGTTGGGCTCGTTGGCATATGATACATGGCATAAATTTGAAGTGTTTGCAACATACGCGGCGGACGGTGATCCTGAAAACGATGTTTTTAAATATGTGGTTAACAGCGGAACACCTGAATATATTTTACCGTGGCCAAATGTGTGGAGAAAGGACAATTCATTTACACCTGTATATGGCACCAGATTGGCATTTGCTACCGGAACAGATCCCGAATCGGGTTGGTATATTGATAATATAAGTATTATCGATCCCCTACAGCCAAGTGTAGTCCCCAATGGTTATACTTTGCCAACTGGAACAACGGTGACCCCTACGATAACAAATAACAACCCTGATATTTAATCGATGTGATAATATATAATATTCAATATGGGGATGATTTTAATATAAACACTAATTATTATTTATATTAAATGAAAATAGCATTTATCACTGGAATTACAGGACAAGACGGTTCATATTTAACCGAACTACTATTAGGAAAAAAATATAAAATATACGGTTTTGTTAGAAGGACATCATTATTATACACAAACAAGCGCATTGAACATTTACGAAATAATATTACACTTCGTTATGGCGATTCTACTGATTTTTGCGGGTTAAACATTTATTTAAATGACATTGTTAAAGAACATCCGGATTTAGATGTTCTTGAAATATATAACTTAGCAGCACAAAGTCATGTTAAAGTTTCATTTGAACTTCCTAAATATACAACAGAAGTAGATGCTATGGGTGTGTTGTATTTATTGGAAATAATAAAAAGTTTCTCTCCCATAATACAAGCAAAAACTAAATTTTACCAAGCTGGGACAAGCGAAATGTATGGAAAGGTATTAACTGATATTCAAAACGAAGAAACACCATTTAATCCAGTATCCCCATATGGGTGTGCTAAAATGTATGCACATTTCTTGGTAAAATGTTATAGAAAATCGTATAACTTATTTGCTGTAAATGGCATATTATTTAATCATGAATCGCCAAGAAGGGGTGTAAATTTTTTGACCATGAAAGTTATTAATGGTGTCAAAGAAATATCTGAAGGAAAATGTAGCCACATTTGCTTGGGTAATTTAAATAGTAAACGAGATTGGGGGCACGCGAAAGATTATGTTAAGGGGATGTGGTTAATGATGCAAAAAGACACAGCAGATGATTATGTGTTATCTACAGGCGAAACACATACAGTTCGTAGTTTTGTGGAAAAGGTATTTGCACACAAAGGATTACAAATTCATTGGGAAAATAAAACGGGTAAAGAACTTGATGAATACGGTGTTGATCAATATGGACAAACAAGAGTAATTATTGATGAAAAATATTTTAGACCATACGAAGTTGATTTATTGTTAGGTGATAGTAGCAAAGCAGAAAAACAACTTGGTTGGCAAAAAGAATACGATACATTAGATAAAATTATAAAAGATATGTTTGAAAATATTGTAGTTTAAATATTTCATATGCCCACTTGATTGATTAACAATATTATCAATATATCATTTAAAGATAAATCAATAGTGTTATTTATAATAATGATTTCTGTTTATATCCAAGGTGGATTGGGAAACCAATTGTTTCAAGTGTTTGCGTTAATGTCGTATTGTTTTGATAGTGGTAAAAAGTTTGTGATTCCGGGTTATAAGTTGGACCCAGTATCAAAAGAAGGTTCTCCGCGTCCTACTTATTGGGATTCTTTGTTGAAAGGGTTAAAGCCATATGTAGATGCACAATTACACCCAACCCAACGATACACCGAACCACACTTTCACTATCGTGCTTTACCCGATATTAAAAATAAGGGAGATGATGTTAGTTTTGAACTATTTGGATACTTTCAATCGCCTCGCTATTTCGAGCATAATTTTGATAAAATCAACCAGATTGTTCAAATATCAAAGGCGCGCGAGGAAACCATCCAGCGTTATAAAATAATGTATTTTGATCGCCCCACTATTTCTATGCATTTTAGACACGGTGATTTTAAAAATATTCAAGACTTCCATCCAATTCTTCCATTTATGTATTATAAAAATGCTTTAAAAAAGATTGTGGAAGAATCAGGGAGAGAAGAGTATCGTGTATTGTATTTTTGCGAAAAGCAGGATGTGAAGCGTGTTGCCGACCATATTCGTTTTATTAAAAAAGATTTCCCCAAGATGCGGTTTGTAAGGGGTGATTTGGAAGCCGATGATTGGCAGCAAATGTTGTTGATGTCTGGATGTGACCACAATATTATTGCCAATAGTTCATTTAGTTGGTGGTCGGCTTACTTAAATGAAAATCAAAATAAGGTGGTGTGTTATCCAGATAAATGGTTTGGACCTGCTATGGGAAATAAGATATTGGGTGATCTTTTTCCAGCAAATTGGAACCGTGTTACCATTGAAAATGTAAATGGAAAAGCCAGCGGTTCGACGACAACCGCATCTCCTTCTTTGAGTGCCGTATAAATATAAGTCATTATAAATAAAATATTAAATTCATTTTATTATACACTAATATAATGAAATTACTAATTGTCGATAATTTTCATCATAAAAATATGAAGGGATTGGAAATGGTATGTCGTTATTTAAAATGGGATTATGCTTATAAATATGGCAACATAATTGACATAGAAAAAGAGATATCAAATTATGATGTTATATATTTCCCAGTGAGACCCTACGATACTTCCCGTTTTCCAAATAAGCGTTTTATATTTGGCCCACATTTCTCAGTATTTCCGGATAATCGTTTATTTGCAATAAATAACCGGTTTCAAAATGCCATTTACATACAACCAAGTAAATGGGCGACAAAAACTTGGGTTGATATGACGGCTTCTCGTATATTGCCTATTAAACAATTTGCTTTTCCTGTAGATACAGAAAGGTTTTCTTCTGCAGATACACATCTCTCCCCTTTTTCAAAAACAAAGGTGTTTATTTACTTTAAATCACGAGACCCCAACGAGTTGAAATATGTAGAGAAAATGTTGTTAAAACTTAATAGTGAAAATGTGGTGGAATATAAGGTTTTTGATTATAGAAAACGATACAATGAAGAAGATTATTTATTGTGGTTAAAGCAAAGCAAGTATGGAATATGGGTGGGTTGTCATGAAAGTCAAGGGTTTGCATTAGAAGAAGCCTTATCATGCAATGTTCCATTATTGGTATGGAATGTTAAATCAATGAATCAAGAATATGGTTCGCGATATGCCGATATACCGGCGACTTCTATATCTTATTGGGATGAAAGGTGCGGAGAGTATTTCTATAAGGAATGTGAATTTGTGGAAAAGTATAATAAGTTTATAAGTAAATTATCTACTTATAAGCCTAGAGAATTTGTATTGGAAAATTTAAGTGTAGAAGTGTGTGGGGAGAGATTTAAAGAGTTGCTATAATTATTTCCTCATATGATGATGCACGCTTATATAATCATAATTACTATTCATTATTAAACGACCGCTATCAATCCAATTTAATTTTCTAATAGAAACCTTAGATGGGTAATTTTTAAACATATAATTAAAATATATTTCATATTCAGAAGCACCATCTAATATAACATCATCTACCAATTCAAGAAATGTTTTATAAAAAGGTTGCTTATGTTTTTCTTCAACCATATTTATAATTTCTTTTACATACTTTGTTTCAAAAATCATATGATGACATATACCTGACTTATCCGGATAGAGTTTTGTTAAATTATCATGAAGCTTACTCATATGAGTAAAATAAGGATTATGATATTCACTTCCATAGTTATATAAAGATTTATCGTTTTCTATAAATGTAGTTGGTTTTAAAAAAAAGGTATCGCTATCTATAACTAAATATTTGTCTAATATATTTGGTATAGTTATTCCCGAATACAATTTTAATAATTGTTGTAAAAACCAACCATTTCGAGTTTTATATCCGTGTATAGGCGTTGATTTTTTATTTGTATGTATATCATTAATCATTTCAATGTTAAATGGAAAAATATTTTCATTTATAGTTATACATCCATCGATATGTATTGATGGATCACAGCAAATTAAATAAATATTTCTATAACCAATAATGTTTTGCTTGGTATATTTTATTTGATGCTCGATAATTGGTAAATCGTTAGGTCCAACTGGAATAACTATATCAAACACATTGCGCAGGGAATGCTCTATATTTAAATAGTATTTATGTTCGAAAGACGCGATTACTCTACTATATTTTCTGTAGTTTTGCAACCATATTCTATCTTTTTCCTCAAATATATTAAAGTATGCTGCCCTCCATAAAGATACGCAATCATTTTTTATTTTTTGGAAAAATGCGTGTTTTTGGTATAAATCTTTTCGTAGTAAAAAAGTATCTTGATTGAAACAAATAGGCACATAATCTTTTGTTTTTGCTAACTCAAACATAGTATATAGTGGTTGTTGTATATTATGCATCGCTATATTATAAGGAATTTTAGATTTTAAACAAGGATGAAATGAAAACCCACCTTCGATTATAATTAGTTTGGGTCTTAAGTTTAAATTTTCAAAAATTTCATAGTCTCTACCATCAATATCAATTGACAGTAAGTCAACATCCACATTATTCATATATTCTTTATATAAACTGTCAATGGTGTCTCCTTCGCTTGACGTTGGGTATACCAATTTATTTAAACAAATAATATTAGTATTTTTATAATTTGTTACTAATTCAGAATGCTTATTTTTGTCTGCTTCTATAAAACACCCATTCCATCCTTTCTCAAATAAATTTCTACAATTTGATAGATGTATTCCATCCCAAGCACCAAATTCAATAAAAAATCCTTTATTTACATTTAATTCTTGCATAATTTTTCCAATAATTCCATCATGACCTCGTTGCGAATGTTTATCATATTTAAATGTAGTTAAATCAACAATTTCTGTCATTATAATTTTATTATTGTGTAATATTTAATATTAAAATAGTTTATATATTTTTTTTATAAATCACATCTTCTTGCCAACCACCTAATGATAAGCTATTCAGTCTCGAAAAATTATTTTTAATTATATAATTATCTAGTTCTGTATACATAACTTGTCCCGAGTACATTTCTCTGTAAGAAACTTCTGTATGAATATATTTAACCGAAGACAATTTGTCCCCTAATCCTTTTAAAGCTAATAATTCTGCCCCCTGTAAATCCATCCATATTATATCGATATTAGGAATATTATATTTATTCATAATAGTATCTAAACGATGACAATTCGTAGTTATTTCATCTTGAACGTATGTTTCATATGGATATTTTCCATTACTTTTAAATAAAGATGATGCCCCTGGATTTCCATCATCCCATGTTGTTTTTGTTTTTTCTTGGTTAATTGGATAAAAAGTTATATCTCCGTCATAATCACATACCGCACCTTTAATTAATGTAATTCTGTCTTTATAAGGAATTATATTTTTTTCACATAAATCTAGTGTATTTGGATTACATTCAAAGGCGTATATATTTGCATTTTTAAATGTTTTATAAAATTCAATGCTTTGCTTACAATCTCTAGAACCTATATCAAAAATAGTATAATTTCTACTTTTGTCATTTATATAACTTACAAATTTCTCAATCATTATATATTAAATATGGTCTAATATTTAATATTGTTTAATAGTTTATAATTATTTTACTATAGGTAAATTTAATACGGATTTATTATCTAAATTATCATTTTTCATATAAGGTCTCGTTTGTTTATTTTTTACATATGTATCAATTGATGAACCAACGTCCAAATAAATATTATTTGGATTGGACAAATATAATTTATGTATAAATACTTCACTTAATGGTCCTGCTGATATTAAGAATAACATATTCGTATATTTTTTTCCAATATCATTCAATAATTTAAAATAATACACATAATTATTATCCCATGTATTAACTAGGTATTCATCTATTATTAACGAATCAATTACTTTAATGTTACCAATTTTATTATTTTTTGGTAAATTACATGATATTAAAAAACAGTCTCCATTAAATGTTTCCATAAATGTTACCCATTCATTGTAATGATTATTAACAAAAATATTAGCATAAGTAATATTATGATGGTTGAATATTCTATTATAATAATAACTACAAGTATTTGGATCATCTGATAAGCACGATATACCATAATACACATTTGTATTTTCTAATGTTAGTGATTGATTTAAATGTTCGTATAAAATCCCATTTACCTTAAAAGTCCAATTATCACAATTGGTTAATCCATTATTATTCAATACATAAAATTCACCATCTGCAAATCTCAATAATGAAAAATTTATCTTATTTTTTATTTTATTTATAAAATAATCCAAACAATTATCCCAAACCTTAATATTATTATATCTATTCATAATTGTTTCATAACCTCTATCTATATAGTTTGTTAATGCTTTTTGAAATCTACCATCTCTACTAAATGCAGAATATGTAGAATTTATATTTCCATAGTGTTTTGATTTTTCTGGTATAGCTCCCCATAATTCTTTATTATCTAAAGGGTGCGGAGGAACCATTGTAGGAATATACAAATACTTTTGCAAGACATAACTTAAATGCATATCTTCACCACAAACAAACATTTTTTCATCTATATTTGGTAATTCTTTTATTAATGTAGTAATCCATTCTTTTCTAAAAAACCAAGAGTGACCTACTATATCTACATAATTTGTTTTTCCAACATTGTTTGGATTATCTAATAAACAACCTTCCCATCCATATTTGAATTCGGCTTCATAACCTTTGCCTTTCTTAAAAGTTATTCCAATCGTGCCTAATAATGCATTATGTTTTTCAATTGTTGTTATACAATTTTCAAACCATTTTTTTTGCGGAATAGTATCGTCATCAAAAACACATATATATTTTGCATTAAATAAGTAATATAATGAAAAAAATCTTGCCCACACTCCTAGATTTTGCGAAGAAGATAATATTAATATTTGAGGGTCTGATTTAAACATATTTAAATTTATACTATCATTGTTATTCCAAATGATTATTTTTTTTGGTTTAACTGTTTGGTTTTTTATTGCCGCAAGTTGTTCCTGAAACCATTGCGGTCTATTAAACACGTTTAATACACAAATTATACCGTTATCAGTCATATATTATAACTAATAATTATTATTTAAATGTTTATTAATAATATTATAAAATGATACTAATATGTTTTGGAACCAGACCAGAATACATAAAAGTAAAATCGTTAATTAATAATTTAAATAATGTTAAAACTTGTTTCACCGGTCAACATTTTGATTTATTAAATGATATTCACACTGACTACAAATTAAATTTTACAAAAGATAAAAATACTAACAAAATCAGTAATATTATTATAAATACATTAAATTGTAATCATATATTTGATGGAATAGAGTATGTACTGGTTCAAGGAGATACAACAAGTGCTTTTTCTATGGCACTATCAGCTTTCAATAATAAAAAAAAGATAATACATCTTGAAGCTGGATTAAGAACTAATAATATTTATGACCCTTATCCAGAAGAATTAAATAGACAACTTATTTCAAAATTAGCAAATATTCATTTATGTCCCACTATACAAAATAAAATTAACTTGAATAACGAAAATATTAATGATAATATTTATATCACAGGCAATACGGGATTGGATAATATTGATAAAAATAATTGTATATATGGAAATAAAATATTAATTACATTACATAGAAGAAATAATATTCCAATTATAAAAAAATGGTTTGAAGCAATAGAAAAAATAGCAAGCGTTCATAAAGAACTTAAATTTATTATACCGATGCATCCAAATCCTGATATCCAAAAACATAAACACATCTTAAAATCAGTCAATATAATTAACCCAATAAGTCATGATTCGTTAATAAATATATTAAAAGAATGTAAATTTGTAATATCTGATAGTGGTGGTATACAAGAAGAAGCCTCTTTCTTAAACAAAAAAATTATAATATGTAGAAAAACGACCGAAAGAACGGAAATAATTGGGAAACATGGTATATTTTGCAAAGACCCATCAACTCTTTCAACGATATTTAAAGATATTAACAACAATTATATTATAAACGAAGTATGTCCGTATGGCGATGGTAATGCTTATAAGAAAATAATTAATATAATTAACGAATTAAAGTAATTACAATAAAATAATTATTTCATTATATGCTTAAACATAATGACATATATATGTATATAATGAAAAATATCACAGTAATTGGGGTTGGTCGTTTAGGATTGGGATTGGCACTGCTTATCGAAAAAGCGGGGTTTAATGTATGTGGTGTTGATGTATTTCCAAGTTATGTAAAATCATTAAATGATAAAACATTTAAAACAAAAGAACCAGAATATGAGTCATTACTTAATAATAGTAAAAATTTTAAAGCAACTACTGATTTAAAAGAAGGATTAAATCATTCAGATATTATTTTTATTATTGTTCCAACTCCTAATGGTGGAGGAGAAAGATTTTACGATCATTCGATTTTATCCAACTTACTACTAAAAATAAATAAGCACAAAGTTAAAAATAAAAGTTTAATAATTGGATGTACCGTAATGCCTGGATATATAAAAGATATTGCTGAACTACTTGTTAAAGATTGTGAAAATACAACTATTAACTACAATCCAGAATTTATAGCACAAGGAGAAATCGTAAAAGGATTCAGAAATCCTGATATTATTTTAATTGGCACTAATGATGCGACATTAGGAGATAAATTAAAAGAAATATATAAAAACATTGCTGAAACAAATCCTAGATATTGTGTTTTAAAACCGATTGAAGCAGAAATGGTAAAAATTTCTATCAATGGGTTTATAACTACAAAACTGTCATTTGCTAATATGATTTCAGATGCTTGTGATAGATTGGGGGCTGATAAAAATGTGGTTCTTAAATCGGTCGGAGGAGATTCACGGATTGGAAATAAATATTTTAATCCAGGATATTCATTTGGTGGTCCATGTTTCCCAAGAGACACAAAAGCTTTAAAACGCATTATTGATTCTGTTGACATTAATAGTGATTTATTAGATGCAACAACAAAATACAATGAAGAACATTCTTTATTCCAAACAAAGCAACTACTAAAAGAAGAAAAAATAGAATATGTCATTGAAGACATTTGTTATAAGGAAGGTAGTAAAATACCTATTATAGAAGAAAGTGCTAAGTTAAAAATAGCGAAAAATTTAGTTAAGGCAGGAAAAAAAGTTATTATTAAAGATGAACAGCATATGATTGATGAAGTAATCAAAGAATATGGTAATTTATTTGAATATAAATTAAAATAAGAGATTATATATAATATTAATATTATTCAATATTATGTACATGACTGAATTAATATTGGAGGTGTTGGTAGTTGTATATTATCTTAAGAAGAAATGACAGATTTACTGAATACCTTATAATTAATATGAAATCGAATGCGGGTCGAGAAAACTGTTTTATCCAAAAAAAATACTTAAAAATATGATACTCAATATATTATAAATGTTTGACTTTAATATTCCAAGTAATTGCACACATATTAAACTTGATATTGGATTATCTTATAATGCTCCTCAGTCACAATTTTGGTTATCCAAAGAACCAAATTTAGCTGTCTTTGGATTTGAACCTAATCCAGAATCGGTGACTTGTATTAAATCGGGTAATATACATCCAAAATTTAAAAACCCGTTTCGATTAGATAAAAAATATATAAACGAAAACAGATTTAAAATTATACCTGTCGCATTAAGTAGTGTAAGTAAACAAGAAGAAATGAATTTTTATGTAAATTCAAATGACTGTGGGACCTCTAGTTTATTTAAACACGATGAAAAATATTTAGGTCCAATAAAAAAAACAATTACGGTTCCTGTATTAAGTTTAAAAATGTTTTTTGATAAATTTCCATGGGAACGATTTAACTATATTGACTATATTAAAATTGATGCACAAGGTTCTGATTTAAACATATTGAAAGGTGCTGGTGAATATTTAAAGGATAGAGTTATATTTGTAACTGCTGAACCCGATGGTTATCAATATTTTGACGCAGATGAATGTAATACAGATAATATAACTAATTATATGTTAAGTCAAAATTTTACTAGAATTAGCCATCCTAATACGGTTGACCCAACTTACTTAAACAATAAATTTAAACACCTAGCTAATACAATTTACATTGAACAAAAATAAATAAAATTTTTTTATATAAAATATTATTTATAAAGTGATGATTTAAATAATGAAGGAGATGTATTTTCATTTAATTTAAATGTATCAAAACATCGAATCCATTCTTTTCGATGAGGATGCCAAAAATTTTTATAGTATATTTCTCCATTACTTAAAAAGGCAGCTGTGTAACTAAAACTACTTCCAGATGTTATTAAAATATCAGCGTTTACCATTCCCATAAATGTATCTACTATATCTTCATTTATATGTAGCACGGTATTATTGTCTTTATATATATTAAAATTATTAACATCTCCTTGAGAATAAATGTGTATTTTTAATTTTTCATCTATGTATTTATTTTTTATATTTTTAATTATATTTAAATAATACGCATCACTAGTATCAGAACCTTCTATTCTATTATCTTGCTTATTAGGTCTTCTAACATGGACCGCTATATTTTTAATGGTTTTATCATTATTTACTTCTTTATTTAAAAAAAATAAATATTTAAACTCGTTTAAATAACATAAATATTCATCTGTATTTATATTTTTTTCAATGTATTTATAAACACGTATTTTAATATCATCCGTCATCTTATCTTTAAGATCCTGTGATGCTAATTGTATATTATCTTTCATATTTATTAGATTTTCTATTTTATTTATAAAATTAGAATTATTATTATAATTATGGGATATTTTTTCTATGGGACTATAATAAAATTCTATATTATTCATTTTACAATAAATATATGTCCACATAATCGTTTGCAATTGAGCTCCAAAACCATCGTCTCTTTGTATATTACACAACTTTTCCATTGATAATATATTATATTATATTATATTTAAACTATAATACTATAAATTTATCAGCTGGTTTCATAAATCCTGCCGTATCTTTTTCGTTTACATAAACTTTATTATCATTTTTACAATTAATATAACATGCCATCCAACTAAAAGAAGAACCATTGGGTAAAATACTATAGTCACATTTACTTAATAATCCATAATCTATCAATTCATTATTTTCATAAGTTCCCTTTGATATCTCATATTTTTCATCAAAACTTTTAATATAATTATCCAACCAATTTACATCATCGTTATGGTTATTATTTACCCAATTACTCATTCGCTGTGAACCACTTTCTGTTTTATTTAAAGTAGAGCCACCAGTGAAAAAAATGATATAAATACGATCTTCTTTTTTTTTTATTTCCTTTAATGCTTTTCTTATAAAATTATCTGTGTCTTCAAAGCTAAAATTATGTTGTGATATATTGTCTCCTCTTCTTAAATGTATACCAACTATTTTATACTGTTTATTGTTTTGATATATTTCATTTATATACCGTTCACATATATCATCTAATTCTTTTTTTAACGTTAATTCTTTTTTTATTGTTTCTTTATGTTCAAGAAAATATTTTTCATTTTGAAAAAAACCTGAAAGTAAAGTATCATCTTGTATTTTTAATATGTTTTTATCATATGTTGATGATTCACCTCCTTCATATCTTTGCTTTGACATATCCATTTTCTGATTATATCTATAACGCGGGGAAAAATGTTTACTTGATTCATTTATGTTAAAATTATCTAATAAACATTTCTGTTGATGCCACTCAAAATTTGTATTATAATAAATATCATAATTTTTCATTAAAGCAATATTTCTCATTGCGGCATATTGAAATAATTGATTACCTAATCTTCCTATTAATATAACACTTATAGGCATTATATTAGTAATAATATATTTACATTTAAATTATAAATTAACAATTCCTATTAATTTATGCTTGTTTTTATTATGTACCTGTTTACATTTATCTTCAAAATCAATAAATTCCTTATATTGACTATTATCTAATGCTTTTAAAAATTGCTGTTTTTCTTCTTTTTTCATTTTTAAATAATAACCTGTGTAAAATTCAATAAAATCATACGTAAACCCTAGTTCTTTTTCATCTTCTTGACCGTCCCATAAATCAGCGCTAGGAACCGCATTTAAAATGCTACCAGGAACCTTTAAATAATTACCTACCTTATAAACCTCGCTTTTATGTAAATCAGATATTAACTGGATATCTACAACCCCATCCCCAGCCTTGCAAAAATAAGCCAGATACCCGTCTTCGTCTTTATTACCTGTCCCCATTACTACAGCAGGATATCCTATTTGCGTCATTAATTGAGCACAATAATAGTTAATAGGAGTTCTCATATAACTTTTCATTTGTCCTCCTGAAAAACTATTATTTTCTATTCCCGTTTCTTTATATACTAAATTTGTAATTAAATCATAATAGTCGGTTTGATCTATCACTTTAAGTTCTATGTTAAAATGTTTACATAATTTTGTTGCTCGCTCTAACGCCCAATTTGAACTGTGAATTGGTTGATTTACCGCCCATATTTTTTTTAAATTACTATTGGGCAATGATAATGTATATGATAATAATGCCAAAGTTACTGCTGAATCTATACCCCCACTAACAGATAAAACCGCCCCTGATAAATTATTTTTTTTTAAATATTCATTAAATACTTTTGTTTTATTTGCGACCCATTCATTAGGGTTAAATTTTTTATTAATACGGTATTCTTCCAACTTTTGCTTCCAAAAACTCATTAAATTACTTACATTATTATTTTTTAAATACTTTCATTAATTTATAATATCCTCCGTCTACAAACTTCATATTAGATGTATGACTATATCCATCGTTTTCAGGAACATAATTTAACGGCAATACCCTAAAATCCATACTCATTCTGGTTTTTTCTGTTGTATTTATTTTATTATAATGATTACATAAATTAGCATTAAATGATACAATATTGTTTTCTGGTGCTTCTATATTTATATACTCTTCTAACATAGGCATTTTTTCTATTAATATACTTGACGTTCCCTTCATATCAGTAAACGTATATGTAAAATTAATTTCTCCTTTTGGATGTCCTAATGAATTGTCATTATGTTTTTTTGCAACAGCAACATTGTTAGGCAACTGAACCCTAAAAGAAGGAAATTTTTGGACCAAAGCTTCTTCTATATTTAAATATGGAAGAATAACTTCTTTAATTAAATTATTATATAATAATTTCATATTTTCTCCCTTTTGACTATCTAAATAATTATAAAATGTTTTATGATACCATGTTTGCACGTCTGTTTTAAACTCCGTAAATAACTCATATGTAGGATTATTTTTATGAACTTCATATAATTTGTCCGTATTGAAACATTCTCTAGCAAACGGTCTAAAATCATACAATTCATTATCATATGATAAAATACAATTGTGTTTTTTTCCCATAACCATTTCGTTCGCAAAGTTAAATTTATTCATATAGATTATTATCCATATTAACTTTTAAATTAATATTATTTAAAACCAATTACTTAATATTATTAATGTCTATACCAAAGATTATACATCAATTATGGATTGGTTCGAAACCTGCACCCACTAAATTTATGAATACATGGAAAGATAAGCATGTTGGGTTGGGATTTGAGTATATATTTTGGAATGAAGAAGAGTTGAAAAAAAGAGGTATGTCGCTAACTTTGGGAGAGAAAATCAATTCGATGGAAGAAATAAATGGAAAGGCCGATATTATACGATGGGAAATTTTGGAAAGGTATGGGGGAGTATTTGTTGATGCTGATTCCATTTGTATTGAACCAGTTGATGATACATTATTAAAATGCAAAGGTGGGTGTTTTGCCGGGTATGAACAAGAAAACATACGCAAGGGGTTGATCGCCACAGGAACAATGGGATTTCCACCCAATCATTTAATTGTAAAAAGATGTATTAAATGGATTCGTGAAAATCCGGTTTCCACTGCTTTAACTCAACAACGAGCTTGGTATACAGTAGGACCCGGATTATTAACCAGAATTGTTAATGATTACAAAATGCACGATCAAATCACCGTATTCCCCAGTTATTATTTTTTACCCCGGCATTACAGTGGTATAGAATATAAAGGACATGAAAAAGTATACGCATATCAAGAATGGGGGTCCACCAAGCAAAATTACGATACCATGAACCAACTATCTCTCCCCAAAGAGTTTTCTAAACCCGCGAAATCTGTATCTGTATTAGTATCTAGTTTAAATACAAAAACCATTTTTCTAAAAGATTGTTTGGATTCTATAAAAGCACAAATAGGATTGTTTAATATAGAATTAGTATGGATTAATGATGGGTCCGACAAATTGCATACAATGCTTCTTAAAAAACAACTCGACAATTTTAAAAACACCACGCGATTTGTCGATGTAGTATATAAAGAAAATGATGGAAATAAAGGTATAGGATACACTCTTCATCATGGTGTATTAATGTGTAGCAATGAAATCATTATTAAAATGGATAGCGATGATATTATGATACCGGATAGAATTATAAAGCAAATGAAATTTATGGAAAACAATCCAAACATTCACATATGTGGTGGACAAATAAAAATGTTTCACGGTGATAAAACAAATATTGTAGACATAACCAGATTGCCGACTATACAGTGGAGTGATTTTATACAGCAGCCCCAACATTGGTTTGTAAATCATCCAACGGTATGCTATCGAAAATCTTCTATTTTAGCAGCAGGCAATTACAACCCAGAACTTAAAAAAATGGCGGAAGATTTCAATTTGGAATTGCGAATGTTAAAGATGTTTGATGTCGTTTATAATTTTCCCGAGCCGTTGTTATATTATCGACTTCATGAAGGTCAAATTACACACCAAGGAGGTAGTGAAGGTAGAGAATATTGGAGTGATATACGAAACGAAATGATTATGGAGTTGATAAGTACTAATTGATTGTTAATACCGATTAATATAACTTTAAAGAATTTGCTAGTTGGGTTGTATAATAAGCAACGATCCATCCCAACATTGCAAATATGGTATCGCCAATTGTATTAATAGCGGCGTCTGCTTTAGGTTTGCCACCCGGCCAAAAATAGATATAATGATTTATACAATAGATTCCTTGCGGTGTATTTTCAATTAATTCAAACATAGTATGTAATACAAACCACAATAATAAAGGAACATTCCAAAAATAAACAACTATTCCAACGGCAAAATGTAATAAAGAAAACTGATCTACTATTTTTGTTCCCATTTAATATAATTTTATAAAATAATATTTGTATATTATATAATGGCAGAAGTTCCTATACACCAAACCAACAAAACCCCATATGGCTTGCCAGAAGATGATAGAGAAAATCATCACACTCCATTTGACGAGACCATGTACAAACAAAATAACACATTTCACACGGCAGAAGGCCGAATTGGAGGAATGAAACACCGAAAAAAGCACAAAAAGTCGATGAAGAAAAAGAAGTCGATGAAGAAGAAAAAGTCGATGAAGAAAAAACACAAAAAGTCGATGAAGAAAAAGAAGAGAAAGTCAATGAAGAAAAAGAAGTCGATGAAGAAAAAGAAATAATTAAATATAATATTTAGCAATTAATACATATTATATTTTACACATTTTTACATTTAGCTAATTACAGATTGTTGCGTTGTTTATAAATCTTATTATAAATATTGATGCCTTGTTGGAAATCTTTTTCACAGTCAATATACATCTTTTTAATTGTTTTAAGTATTTTGGGTCGTATAGTATTATCCAAATCAGATTCAGTTAGAGAACCTTTGATTTGTATAGGAACTTCGGTTTCCTTTTCTTCATCTAAGTTAAAATCAAACAAGTCATGTAAGCAACCAATTAATTCTGCTTCTCGTTCTTGAACATTATTAATCATTTTTTTAAAATGCGTGCCATATTCTACAAACAAACGGTTTTCTTGTCGTTTCGATGGATCTCGTTTCGATGGAACACCTACTATGGTGCTTCCCCATTTTTGTTTAATACTTTCATCTGTATTATCATTGCATTCTTTTGTTTTAGTAAAGTCTGTTAACTTAATATCACTAAATGATTTAATTTCTTCACTATTAAACTTACCATTGGGAATAAATGCCTTGTAGAAATCTTGTAAATCTTGTTTATATTGTTTTTCAGAATTACTTGAACGAACAAATAAACCAGTTACCTTACCTTGCTCGGTTTCTATTTTCATGGTATCTTTATATAAGTTTTCCAATGATTGAATACCGGGTTCGTCGGCTAGAGTCATGGTTCCAATCAGTCCCATGGTAGTTGTCATTTTTCCATCTGGCGTTTGGTCTTCATCTGGTTCTTCGCCTTCGGCTGGTTCTTCGTATTCGTCTTTGGATTCGTCTTCATCGTCTGAACCATCGTCCATTACACTTGGTTCATTAGCGGGTTCATCAATTTCGTTCATGGAACTTTCTTCATCGGTTGTATTTTTTGAATCGTCTTCATTGTCTTCATTGTCTTTATCATCGCCTCCTTTTTGCGGTTGTTTAAATATATTTAAACTTTCTGCAATATCCTTGGCCATTTTTGTGATATCACTTTCTTTTTCTGGTTGCTTTTCTTCTTTTTCTGGTTGTTTTTCTTGTTGCTGTTCTGGTGATTCTTTTTCCGTCTCATTTACTGATGGTGTTGTTTCTTGTGGTTCTTCATTTGCCTGTGGTTCTTCTATAGATGGACTTGATTGTGGTGATTCTTTTTCGGATGTTTCTTCGTCTGACGGTGTATCTTCAATGGATGGCGTTATATCTGATGATGTATCTTTTCGTTTGTCAATATGTTCTCTTGTCATAACAGGGATTTCACTTGATTTATCATTCATTTTACATTGATTTACTTGTAATGTCATTTGTTCCTTTCCCATTTTTTTGGGTTTAAGATACGCGATTCTTCTAGAACACATGCTTCTCAATCCAATATCCGCCTTTGATTTGTTTTCCATACTAATATCATCCATAACAGTTCTTATTTGTTGGGTGCCTTCTGCATCCGTATATACATACACTGGATTAATAGCACCTACAATAGCACTATAGGCTTGGAATATCTTTGTGTAAAATTTCGAAACATTTAAACACATAACATCCTTTTCATAACCACTCTCATTAATATCTCTTAATTGTTTAAATCCTTGTTTATCAATAATAAACAAATCTTGTGTTCCATATTTTATTCGATTTGAAACCATCGATATTGTTTTTTTATTAAGCTTTTTCTTAAGAAGTCGCTGAGTTAATATGGATACTTCTTCACAATAACTAGGGTTTTGCAATTCTTTTAAATCTTGAAAGGATTGTTCAAATATTAATTTAGATGCCAATAAATCGATGCTATCTATTAATTCTTCATTAAAATACATACTTCCTTTATTGGATTTCTTTTGACTTTGAGCGTTGCCCATATATGTTATAAATATATATAATAAAATTGAGTTAAATATAAAATAATTTAATTATTTTAAAATGTTAAATGTTAAAAATGTTAAAACGACGGTAAAGAAAAAGAAAAATAAAAATAAAAACAAAAATCTATGGGATGCCTTTGACAAAGAATACAATCCAGAAACACCATTGGAATTATTGTATTCTAAGCAAGACGCGGTATCAAGAGAAGTATGCGAATTGTGTAATTCACAGCTACAATATTCAGAGTCAAATTATCTAACCTGTAGTAATGATAAATGTAGTGTAATATATAAAGACAGTTTAGATGAATCCGCTGAATGGAGATATTATGGGGCGGATGATTCCTCAAGCACTGATCCAACTAGATGTGGTATGCCGGTAAATCATTTATTAAAGGAATCATCGTATGGATGTAAGGTGATATGTAGTGGTAGGTCATCATATGAAATGAGGAAAATCAAGCGATATACGGAGTGGCATTCGATGCCATATAAAGAAAAGTCGCAATACGATGAATTCGAGCATATTAAAGTAATGTCTAGGATAGCGGGTATTCCCGCATTAATACAAGATGAAGCGTTGCGACAACACAAAACCATTTCCGAGATGAGAACATTCAGGGGGTTTAATAGAGAAGGAGTAATCGCTGCCTCTGTATATATAGCTTGTCGTATTCACAACTATCCAAGAACGGCAAAGGAAATCGCCACCATATTTAAATTGGATACAACTGCGGCTACAAAAGGTTGTAAACATGCGGTGCATTTGTTAGAGAAAAATGAAACCGGATTGGAAAACAATGAAAAAACGCATTTTCATAAAACGAAACCGATTGCTTTTATAGAGCGTTATTGTAGTCGATTAAATATGAATAGTGAATTAATTAAGTTGTGTAAGTTTGTAGCAATGAAGATAGAACGGCAAAATTTGATACCGGAAAATACGCCCCATAGTGTTGCCGCAGGCATTGTATATTTTGTCGCACAAACATGCAACTTAAACATTTCAAAAAAGCAAGTAAATACCCATAGTGAAATAAGTGAAGTAACTATTAATAAATGTTATAAAAAATTAGATAAAATAAAAGACACATTGATACCAGTAAGTATCGTTCAAAAATACTCACTATAAATCCATATATAATTTTAAGTTATACATTAGTTAAAATTATAGTCAGAAATACTTAAATAACTTTTTTTCATTATATTCTAATCAAAAAATCCCTGAAATTCAGATAATTTTGAAAAAGTGGCAAAAAAACGAGCAAGAAAAACTACTCAAAAGTGGCAAAAAACGAGCAAGAAAACTACTCTAAAAAGTGGCAAAAAAACGAGCAAAAAAATGGGCTCAGAAAAAAAGGTTCCAAAAAAGGCTCCCATCGAACAGTTTTTTTACAAAAAGTTTTTTGAGATTTGAGCCCGAAAAATTTTTGAAATTCCCAAAATCTCAAAAAACTTTTTGTAAAAAAACTGTTCGATGGGAGCCTTTTTTGGAACCTTTTTTTCAGCCAAACCATAAAATTTCAACGACTACTTTGCTTTTAAAGGAAAAATGGTAAGAAAAACGGAAATTGTCAAAATCGCGATTTTTTGCAAAAAACGGCCAAAAATGCCCTTTTTCCGAAAAAAAGGTTCCAAAAAAGGCTCCCATCGAAAACGCACTTTTTTGAACTTGAAAAAATGGCCAAAAAACGCAAAAAAATGACGAAAAACGAGCAAAAACGAGCAGAAAAACGGCTTTTCTGCTCGTTTTTTTCGTTTTTTTTTGGAAAGCATTTCTCGAACCATTTATGGCAAGTTGTTGAAAAGTTGAGACCACA
>Ga0181570_10001530_pt1 | contig 19812 bp, 19 predicted proteins | sample 101ome_18_FD_148667 | JGI IMG/M metagenome (GOLD analysis project Ga0181570, IMG submission 148667) | Coastal salt marsh microbial communities from the Groves Creek Marsh, Skidaway Island, Georgia - 101406AT metaG (spades assembly) | ecosystem: Environmental > Aquatic > Marine > Intertidal zone...
CGGGTCCGTCGGTCGGTTATTCCGCAGGTCGATGGAGGAAGGGGTGCGCTGGAAAACGTAAAGGGCCTTCGCGCTGGCGCCCAGGTGGGGAATGCACTGCACTGCCGTGGCGCCGGTGCCGATGATGGCCACGCGCTTATCCGCAAGCCCGTTGAGGTCGCCCTCCGCGGAGCCGCCGGTGTACGCGTAATCCCAGCGACTGGTATGGAACGTGTGGCCCTTGAAGCGTTCGATGCCGGGGACCCCGGGGAGCTTCGGCGTGTTGAGGGGGCCATTGGACATGATGACAAAGCGGGCGCGCAGGGCGTCCCCGCGGTTCGTAGCGATCACCCATTCTTGAGCATCATCGTTCCACCGGAGGTCCGTGACCGCGGTGTGAAAGAGGGCGCCGTCGTAAAGATCGTAGTGGCGGCCGATGCGCCGGGCGTGTTCGAGGATTTCCGGCTGGTAGGCAAATTTGTGGCTGGGGACGTAGCCCACTTCCTCGCAGAGGGGAAGGTAGATGGGGGCTTCCGTGTCACAGGCGGCTCCGGGGTAGCGGTTCCAATACCAGGTGCCGCCGAAGTCGCCGCCGTGCTCCAGGAGGCGAAGGTCGGAAAACCCCGCTTCCTTCAAGCGCGCCGCGGTGACGAGGCCTCCAAAGCCGCCGCCGATGATGAGGATTTCCGTGAAGTCCTCCCGGGGCGCCCTGGGGGTGACGTCGCCGTAGGGGTCCTCCGCGTAGTGGGCTAGGGCGCCTTCGATGCGCCGGTATTGATCGTTACCCTCGGGACGCAGGCGCTTATCCCGTTCCGCGCGGTATTTCGCGCGCAGCGCGTCGGGATCGAAGTCGAGGTGGTCGGGATCAATTTCCGCGGCGTTGGTCATGGTCGGCTCCCCAGCCTGCTGCCTCTTTTCCCCCAGGACTATGCCACGGCCGCGGCGATATTGGGCCGGCCCTTGGAGCAAAGATGCTTGGGCGCTTAGCGCCGGAGGATCAGCTGAAGGGACGGTCGAATCTCTGCGAGGCAGGCCTCTCCCGAGGCCCGATGCATGACCGCATGGCGGAAGCCCGTGTAGTACAGGGACCACAGCGCCTTGATCATGGGTTCCCGGTCCCGAAAGCCCTCGCGAGCCAGAATGCCGTCGATGGGCGTGGTGAGCGCCAGCACCTGTTCCCATACTCGGGGTTCGTACTTCGGGGACCAGAGCCAGCCAAAGGCCGCCCCCATGCGGCGAAGGGTGATGTGCTCGATATCGAACTCGTAGACCCGGCGGAGATAGCGCTCCACCGCGTCCTGCAGGGGAAGGCTCTCATCGGTGGCTTCCGGGCGGCTCGCGAGCCAGGCGATCTGCTCGTCGTTTAGGGCAATGATGGTTTCCGCGAGAAGGTCCGGCTTGCTTAGGCCCTGGCGGAGCAGGGCCGCCGGGGCCACGGCGAGTTCCGTGGCCAGCTCCTGAAGGCTGACCGCTTCGTAGCCCCGCTCGGAAAAGCGCGTTTTGGCGAGCGCAATGGCCGCTTCCCGGAGCGCCGCCCAGCGAGCTAAGCGTTCCTCACCGGTGGTCATGGGCCGGTCCCCTAGCAAAAACTCAGCCTACCCCGGGGCCGGCGTAAGGCAAGGCTTTTGCGGTGACCTTGGCTTGCCGATTACGCCCGCATCAGGCATAGATGGGCTTAAGAGTTCCGGTCTTAGAGCGTGCCCATGCAAGACCTCCCAAGCAGCCCTCGCTTGCCGAATCGGCTGCTCTGGATCTATTCCGTCCCCACCATGGGGATCGGCTTCATGTTTTTCTTCGTCGTGCTTTACCTCATGAAGTACGCCACGGATGTGCTGCTCATGGCGCCGGCGGCGGTCTCCGTGATCTTTGGGGTCTCCCGGGTGCTCGATGCGGTGACCGATCCCCTAGCGGGTTACTTCTCCGATCGCACCCAGTCGCGCCACGGGCGCCGCCGCCCCTGGCTTCTGGGGGCGGCCCTGCCCCTGGGCCTTGCGTTTCTTATGATCTGGGCCGCGCCCCTGGCCCTTAAGGGCGCTGGGCTAGTGGCCTGGATGGCCGTGGCCGTGGTGACCTTCTATGCGGTGATGACGCTCGTGAATGTGCCCCACCAGTCCTGGGGGGCCGAGCTTTCTGAGGACTACCACGAGCGCACGCGGATCTTCGGGCGCCGCCACCTCATGACCAACGTGGGCACGGTGACCGCCGTGCTTTGCCTATTTTTTATCACCCGCTCCGATGAGCCCCGGGATCTCGTCTTGCTGCTGACGGCGATTTTTTCCGTCTTTACCGTGGTGACGATCATTGCCGCGGCGCTCACGCTGCGGGAACGGACGGAGTTTCAGGGTCGGGGTCCCCAGGCGGTGCTCGGGGTATACCGGGATCTGGCGCGGAATCCCCATGCCCGGCTGATCATGGTGGTGTTCTTTATCGAGTCTTTGGGGGGCGCCACCATCGGCGTGCTCACGCCCTACATGGCCCAGTATGTGATTTTGGAAATCTCCTTTCCCCTGGTGGTGCTCACCTACATGATCGCCTCCACGGTCACCGTGCCCCTGTGGACGGCCCTGTCACAGCGCATGGGCAAGAAGGCCCTTTGGTTGTCCTCCATGGTGGTGACCTCCCTGGGCTTTGGCTGCTTCTTCTTCGTGGGGGAGGGCGATGTGGCCGTGAGCTATGTGCTGGCCTTCATCCTCGGCGCGGCCGGGGGCTGCGGGAGCGTGATCGCCCCCTCCGTGACCTCCGACGTGGTGGATTGGGACGAGCTTGAGACCGGGGAGCGCAAGGAAGGGGGCTACTTCGCCGCTTTCAGCTTCATGCAGAAGAGCGCCGCCGGGATCACCATCATGATCACGGGCTTCGCGCTCCAGCTTTCGGGCTACGTGCCTAACGCGCCCCAGGGGGAGACGGTGCAGCTCACCATCCGAAGCCTGTACGCGCTCTTTCCCCTGAGCTGCTATTGCATCGGGGCGCTGCTGTTTACGCGCTTTTCCCTGAATGAAGGGGCCCACGCCGCCGTCAAGACGGCCCTGGCGGAGCGGCGGGCCCGAGGCTAGGGCGTGAGCACCGGCGCCCGGTGATGATGCTGGGCGGCAGCGGTGATGGCGCTCACGAGAGCCTCATCGGCGACGGGCTGGCCGAGGGCCGCCAGGGTGGCAAGGCCTCCGGGATTGATCACGTTTGCCTCCAGCAGCATGCCGCCGCGCACATCAATGCCGGCATAGCCGATGCCCGCCCGGGCAAGCTGAAGGCCCAGCGCTTGGGCGCGGGTGGCAAGGTCGCCGGGCAGGGGCGTGAGGTGTGCGGTCCCCCCCGCGGCAAGGTTCCAGCCGCCGCGGCTGCTGCCCGGCCGCCGTTCGTACGCGCCCAGGATCCGATCCCCGGCCACGAGAATGCGCCACTCCTCGGCACCCTCGATTTCCCGCTGAAGCAGGGCGTAGCGCCCGTTCTCCGTTGCCCGGGCGAGGGCGTCCCCAAGGGCTGGATCCTGGCCGTCCCAGAAGCTGACCTCGGCGCCAAAGCTCCCCGCCGGAGGTTTCAGGACCCAGCGTCCTCCCCCCTGCGCCTGGCGGCGGAGCCAGGCGGCATCGCTGCTGGCATAGCTTTCCGGGTGAGGAAAGGGGGTGGGGGTGGCGGGAAAGGGATATTTACTGTGGAAGAGGTAGAGGGCGCTGGGCTGGCTAACAAAGGCTTGGGCGCCCTCAAGGCTTTGCAAGATCTGGCTCTTGTCCAGAAAGGCGCTGCGGCTGCCAAAGCCGAGGACCCATAGAAGATCGTCGCTTTTCAGGGCGTGTAGCGTACCTGCGTTATCCGCTGCCAGGGGGCCCTCGGGGCCAAGGCGCAGTGTGTCGAGATGAAGCGCCCGCACGGTCCAGCCGGCATGGGCGAAGGCCCGGTGAATGAAGGTCGCGTTATCCTCGGGCCCCGGGGGCAGGCCCCCGAGGAGGAGCAGGAGGCTGGGCGCTGGCGCGGCCCGGCCCCCCTGGTTGCATTCCACGGCGTCCATCCCTATTTTCCTTTTCCCAATTCCCCGGGCGGCAGCGGAGGCCCCCATGGCAGCACCGAGCGTGGCAGCAATCAGCGTTCCGCAGTTCGTCCCGGAGGCCCTAGCCCCGGAGCGGGAACAGGCCCTTAAGGACGCGATCCGAGCGCGCTTGGCCGCGGAGAACGCGGTCCTTGTCGCCCACTATTACACCGATCGCGCCGTGCAGGAACTCGCCGAGGAGACCGGCGGCTGCGTGGCCGACTCCCTCGAGATGGCGCGCTTTGGGCAGAAGCATCCGGCCAAAACGCTTGTGGTGGCCGGGGTGCGCTTCATGGGGGAGACGGCCAAGATTCTCTCCCCGGAAAAGCGCGTACTGATGCCAACCCTGGAAGCCGAGTGCTCCCTGGATTTGGGCTGCCCGCCGGAGACCTTCAGCGCCTTTTGCGATGCGCACCCGGACCGCACCGTGGTGGTGTACGCCAATACCTCCGCCGCGGTGAAGGCCAGGGCGGACTGGGTGGTCACCTCGAGCATTGCCGTGCCCGTGGTCGAGCATCTGAAGGCAGCGGGGGAAAAGATCCTCTGGGCGCCGGATAAGCATCTCGGCGGCTACATTCAGAACGAGACCGGGGCGGACATGGTCCTTTGGGACGGCGCCTGCATTGTCCACGAAGAATTCAAAAGCCAGGGCCTCACGGATCTTCGCCGGGCGTTCCCCGACGCGGCGGTGCTGGTGCATCCGGAAAGCCCGGAAGGTGTGGTGGCCCAGGCCGACGTGGTGGGCTCCACCTCGGCGATCCTGAAGGCCGCGGAAACCCTGCCGAACACCCAGTTCATCGTGGCCACGGATCGGGGCATCTTTTCGACGCTGCAGCGCAAGGTCCCGGGCAAGCAGTTCATCGAGGCGCCGACCGCCGGGAATGGGGCGACCTGTCGAAGCTGTGCCCACTGCCCTTGGATGGCGATGAACGAGCTGGAAGCCCTGCTGGCGAGCCTCGAGCAGGGAACCAACGAAATTCATGTGCCCGAGGCCCTTGCCGCACGGGCGCTCCTACCTCTTGAGCGTATGCTGGGGTTTCAGGGCGCGCGCTAGTAGGCACGCGCTAGCAGGCAGGCGCTAGCAGGCACGCTAACCCGCAAGGCGCAGCCGCATCTCCCGGAGGTCCGCCATGCGCTGGCTCACCCGCGCCGTCATGGGATAGTCGTCCTCGATGAGGTCCAGGGCATAGCGGAGGTGCCGTAGGGCGTTATCGATGGCGCCGTGGAGCTGGAAGTACTCGGCCCGGGCCCGGTGCACCGCAATGATGTCGCCCGCTTTTCCAGCGGTTTCCGCCAGGGCATACCAAATACTTTCATCCTGCGGGCGTACCCGGGCTAGGGTTTCAAGGACTCCCTGGGCGGCGCTGTGGTGTCCCGCGGCGCCCAGGGCCGTGGCGTAGGCCCGGCGTAGGGGGTACACCCCGGGGCTCACCTTCAGGGCCGCCTCCAAATGCTCAAGCGCCTTCGTTGCCTGCCCCTCCGCGAGCATGAGCTCGATAGCCGCCAGGGTGTAGGCCACATTGTCCGGGTCCTCGGCAAGCAGCGGCGCCAGGGTCTCCCGGGCTTCGGCGTGCCGTCCCTGGGCCGTCAGAGCCAGCACAAGGCCGTAGCGCGGCGCCGCGGGCAGCTGGGTGCGTCCGTCCTTGAGCTCCCCGCGAAAGCGCGTTTCCGCAGCGACGGGGCTTTCTGCCAGGAGCATGCGTACCCGAGCGCGCATGAGCTGGAAGGGGAGGGAGAGGGGGTAGCTCTTCCGCGGGTAGGCTGAGGCCTGGGCCCGAGCGTCGGCAATGCGGGACTCTGTCACCGGGTGGGTTAGGAGGAATTCGGGAAGGCGCCGGGAATAGCGGCTGACGTCGGCCATGTGCTCAAACATGCGTGACGCGGCCCAGGGGTCCATGTTGGCTCGCACCATGGTTTCCAGGCCGAGGCGATCGGCCTCCCGCTCCCGGGAGCGGCTGTAGCGCAGCTGGTTCTGCTGGGAAACGGCCTGGGCGCTGGCGAGGGCGGCAAGGCCCGCATCGCCACCCACGGTGGCCATGAGCGCCGCGCTGGCGAGCACCGCCGCCATGAAGGGCAGGCTGGCTTGGCGCTGCGCTTCCACGCCCCGGGCGAAGTGGCGCTGGGAAAGGTGGGCCAGTTCGTGGGCAAGGATGCTGGAGAATTCGTGCACCGTGGCGGCCTGGGCGTAGGTGCCGAAGTTGATGCCGACGATGCCCCCAGGGGCGGCAAAGGCGTTGATGGGCTCGGCGTCGATGAGCACCAGCTTGAGCTGGGCCTCGCGAAGGTCGCTGGCGGCGGCCAAGCGATAGAGCAGGGCCTCGGTCCAATAGTGGAGGAGAGGATCTCCCCGGGTTGGGAGCTGGGCTCGGAGCTGGCGGAGGAAGTCGTCCCCGAGCATGGCCTCGACCTCCGGGGAGACGATGCCCGAGCTCGCATCCCCGAGCACGGGGAGATCATCCGCCGGGGCGGCGTGGCCCGCGGTGGTGAGGAGGGTCAAGAGCGCGCCTAGGAGTAGCGCAAGCCCTCGGACTGGCTTAAACATCGTGGCGCCCTTTCCGTGGCGGTGGGGCCGACCCTTCGTCGGCGCGGCCGATGGGCGTACTATGGCACGAGGAACGGGATAACGGGGATTACCCATAGCGCTATGGATCAAGCAGAAAGCGTTCAAGAGTTGGATGCGACGGGGTTGACCTGTCCCATGCCCTTGCTGAAAGCCAAGCGGGCTCTTAACGGCATGGCCGCGGGGCAGCGCCTCCGCATCCTCGCCACCGATCCCGGCGCGCCCAGAGATTTTCAGGTGTTTTGCCAGCAAAGTGGCCACGAGCTCCTGTCTTCTGTTGTGCAAGGCGGCACCTTTGAGCTGCTCCTCAAGAAGGTTTAGACCCCATGAAACCCTTAGAGTTCGTTCGCCGCTGGATCGATCGGCACCTTGCCCACGAAGAGGCGCTCCTGCTCCTGGTGCTGCTCACCGGGGGCTTGCTACTGGTCATGTGGCTCGGGGGCACGCTGGCCCCGGCGCTCACGGCGCTGGTTTTCGCCTTCATCCTTCAGGGGGTGGTGGCCCGCCTCCGGAGCTGGGGTCTGGGGGCTCAGCCGGCGGTGTGGGCCGCCTACGGTCTTTTCGTCACCATCGTGGTGCTCTTGCTGTTCTTTGTGCTGCCGCTGATTGGGCGCCAGCTCTATGGCTTTGTGGAGGCTTTGCCGGCCATCCTTGATCAGGTCCAGGTGTTTGCCCGGGGCCTGCCCGAGCGCTATCCCACCTTGCTCACCCAGGCGCAGATCGATATGGGCCTGGAGGGGGCGCGAGAGGAGATTGTCGCCGCGGGGCAGCTGGTTGTTGAGTGGCTGTTCTCGCGCCTGGGCTCCCTCGTGAGCCTGATCATTTACCTCGTGCTCGTGCCGATCCTCGTCTTCTTCTTCCTGAAGGATAAGGCGCGGCTTCTGGGCTGGGCGCAGAGCTTTCTGCCGAGCGAGCGGCCCATGCTCGATCAGGTTGGCGCGGAGATGAACCTCCAGATCGCCAACTATGTTCGGGGCAAGGCGCTGGAAATCCTCATTGTGGGCAGCGCGGCCTTTGCCACCTTCTGGGCCTTTGATCTGAATTACGCGGCGCTCCTCGCCGTGCTCGTGGGCTTTTCCGTGCTCATCCCCTTTGTAGGGGCCACCCTCGCAACCTTCCCCGTCGCCCTGGTCGCCTTTGGGCAGTTTGGCTGGGGCCTGGACTTTGGCTGGGTGCTTCTGGCCTACGGCGTCCTCCAGGCGCTGGACGGGAATGTGCTCGTGCCGCTGCTGTTCTCGGAAGCGGTGGATCTCCACCCCGTGGCCATCATCATTGCCGTGCTGGCCTTCGGCGGCATCTGGGGCTTCTGGGGGGTCTTCTTCGCCATTCCCCTGGCGAGCCTGATTAAGGCGGTGATCAACGCCTGGCCCACCACGCCTGCCGAGCCCGCCTAGCCCTGCCCGGAGCAGGGCGCTACCATGGCGCGCGGCTCCGCCGCCTTCGACCCTAAAGGATCCCCTCAGCATGTTTAAAGGCAGTTTCGTGGCCCTGGTCACGCCCATGACCGAAGCCCGAGCCCTCGATTGGGGCGCGCTCGATGCGCTGGTCGATTGGCACCTCGAAGCCGGCACCCATGGCTTCGTACCCGTGGGCACCACGGGGGAATCGCCGACCCTCGATATCCCTGATCACCTGAAGGTGATTGAGCGGGTCATCGAGCGGGTGGGCGGCCGGCGCCCCGTGCTGGCGGGTACGGGCTCCAATGCGACGGACGAAGCGATCCTGATGACCCGGGAAGCTCATACCATGGGCGCGTCCGGTTCCTTGCAGGTCACGCCCTACTACAACAAGCCCACCCAGGAGGGGCTGTTCCAGCATTTCTCGGCCATCGCGGACGCCGTTCCCATGCCCGTGGTGCTTTATAACGTGCCGGGCCGCACTGCCGCCGACCTCCTGCCCGAAACGGTGGGACGCTTGGCGGTGCATCCGGGCATCGTGGGTTTAAAGGAAGCCACGGGTTCCGTGGCGCGCATCCAAGACCTTAAGGCTCAGGTGCCTGACGATTTCGCCCTGTTGAGCGGGGAAGACGGCATGAACGTCGAACTTATGGAAGCGGGCTGCGTGGGGGTGATTTCCGTGACGGCCAATGTTGCGCCGGAGGCGCTGGCGGCGATCTGTGAGGCGGCCCTGGCCGGGGATTTTGCGACGGCGCGGGAACTCGATGCCTCCTTGGCCGCCCTCCATGAGGCGCTTTTCCTCGAGCCCAACCCCATTCCCGTGAAGTGGGCGCTGGCGGCCATGGGGCGTATGGAAGGTGGCATCCGGTTGCCGTTGACGCCCCTTAGCGCGGAGGCGCAGGGACCCCTTCGGGCAGCCCTCACGGAACTTAACCTGCTGGGAGAAGGCCCATGAGCCTGCGTTGGGGAGCAGGGCTGCTTGCTCTGGCCGTCGGCCTGTCCGGGTGTAGCTATCTTTACGGCGAGAAGGCGCTGATCAAGAGTCGCGAAGACGCCTACCGGGAGGCCCGGGAAACGGTTCCGCCGGTGATTCCCGAGGATCTCGACGGTTCGATCCTACGGGACGAGATGGCCGTTCCCGACGTGCTGGGCATGGAAACCTATCGCCAGCTTGAGGACTATCCCCTGCCTCGTCCCGCCTCGCTCTTTGCGCCGGAGGAAGAGCGGCAGGTGCGGATTCAACGCTTTGATGGCGATGAATGGGTGGTCGCGCCAAGTACCCCCTCCGTGGTGTGGCCGCGCATCAAGCAGTTCCTGAGCGACAACGGCGTCGCCGTGGTGCGGGAGGTGCCGGAGGCCGGCATCCTCGAGACGGAAACGCTGGAGCTCACGTTGCAGGGGCGTTATCGCGACATCGTTCGCACCGTGCTCTCCGAGACCCCTCCTGGACCCTTTGAAACGGCTCAGCTTCGCGTCGAGCAAGCGGTGCGCGCCGGGGCGACGGAAATCCACCTCGTCCTGCTCTCCACGACCGAGGCCCCGGAGCGGGCGGGCCTGGCCTGGCCGGACCGCTCGACCCGGCCCGATGCGGCCTCAGGCCTGGTTCGGGAGCTGGCGAACTACCTGGCTGCCGAAGTGCCCGGTGGGGGCATTTCCCTTCGAGCTCAGAACATCGCTGCCCTCGCGAAGGCCGAAGTGCTTATTCTTCGGGGCTTGCCGCCGCGCCTTCGCCTGCGCCTGAGCGAAGCCCGGGCCTGGGCGACGCTGACCAGCGCCTTCACCAATGCGCTTATTACGGTGGAAGAGAGTGATCGGGAGAGCGGCATGGTGCGCTTCTCCTTCGATCCGGAGCAGTTCGCCGGAGAAGAGCCGTCCTGGCTGGGTAAGGTGATCCGTGCGCTGACCCCAGGTTCCCGTGGTGGGCGTCCCTACGTGCTCCGCCTCGAGCGCGGGGACGATGGCTATGATGCGGTGATCTTCGATGAGCTTGGGGAGCGCCCCGTGGACCGCGAGACGGGAGAGCAGATTCTGACCGTGCTTCGCGAATTCGCGAGCTAACCAATCGTGCTCAGCGTTGCGTCCCTCGGCAGTGGGAGTAAGGGCAATGCGACCTTGGTGCGCAGCGCTCAGGGCTGCATGCTCATCGACTGCGGTTTCAACTTTAAGCAGCTGAGCGCCCGCCTCGTGCCCGCGGGGCTCACCCCCGATGATCTCACCGCCGTGCTGGTTACCCATGAGCACGGCGATCACGCCAGCGGTATTGGTGTGCTGGCACGACGCACCCGCGTGCCCGTCTACGCCACTCGGGGTACCTGGCGAGGCATGAATCTGAGTCCCGGGCCGAAGGATGGCTGCATCCGCGGCGAGCACAGCTTTACCGTGGGGGATGTCACCGTACGTGCGGTTACCGTTCCCCACGATGCTCGGGAGCCGGTGCAGTACTGCTTCCACGCGGGGGGGCAGCAGCTCGGGGTGCTGACGGACCTGGGGCACTGCAGCGCCCACGTGGTGGAAGCTTATGAGGGCTGCGATGGCCTGCTTCTGGAGTTTAATCACGAACCGGAATTGTTGGCTGAAGGGCCCTATCCTCCAGCGCTGAAGCGTCGCGTGGGCGGCCCCTTCGGCCATCTCGCCAACGCGCAGGCAGAGGGCTTGCTGAGTGCCCTGACGCCGGAGCGGCTACAGTTTCTCGTGGCGGGGCACCTCTCGGCGCAAAACAACCGCACGGACCTCGTGGCCGAAGCGCTCCATCGCACCCTTCGCAGCGAGCGCACGACCATGCACATCGCTGAGCAGGACGGCTTTAGCGGCTGGTTTAGCCTGGGCTAGCCCTTTGGCCTCGCGCCCTAGCTTTCCCGGGCGATGGGCTGGAGCGTCGCCGTCGCAATGGCCACGAGCTTATCCTCCATCCCTTCCTGTTCGGCCCAAATCTCCGCCTGGGTGACCGCCGTGGTGCGCCCTGCCCGAAGCAGCTTGGCCTCTGCACGCAGATGCTGGGCTGGTGCGCCTCGGAGGAAGTTGACCTTGTACTCGATGGTGACGCTCGCGGGGCGTAGGGCGAGGTTGCAGGCAATATCCGCTAGGGCGCCCACCACGCCGCCGTGGGGATGGCCGAGATCCTGCGTGAGCGGCGCACTTACGGGCATGCGCAGCACGGCCCTGCCGTCTCCAGCCTCCACGACCCGGGCCCCCAGGGTGGCGACGAAGGGCGTTGCGCGGTGAATGCGATCAGTCAGTTCTTCCGGAGATAGGGGCATGGCGCGGGTTCCAAAGACCTAAAGCGGCGGAAAGTTTAGCGAAGTTCCCTGGTCTCGCGCAGTTTCGCCGGTGCCGGGGAGCCGGTATGATCGCCCCCCTCGGAGAGGTGCCGGAGTGGTCGAACGGGCCTGACTCGAAATCAGGTGTGCGCGTAAGCGTACCGTGGGTTCGAATCCCACCCTCTCCGCCATAAGTCCACAAAAATACCGTAAAAACAATTACCTAATAATATTCCAACCTCCCAGTCACCCTCCGTTGTACCTTAAGGGTCGTGTCCAGTTGATCCGAAGGCTCAGGCTCTCTAATTTGGTCGCAATCCAAAGACACTCTTTTCCCGCCACCGCGCTCGGGGCAAGCGGAAGATGCAGTAGGTCTCCGGAGGGAAGCGAGGGTCGGGCTCCGGCAAGGTGAGCAATTCCACCCCAAGCTTGGCCAGGGCCCTTTGGGAGCGAAGGTTGTCCCGTCCCACATGAAAGCGGACCTCCTCAACGCTTTTAAAGGCGTGGTCCAGCATGAGCGCCTTCACCTGCGCGTTTGTGCCTCCGCCCCAATGGCTGCGACGCAGAAAGGTGTAGCCAATGGCAACGGAACGCGAGCCGTCGTCGTCGTAATAACGAGAAGTCCCCAGGGCCAATCCTGCTCCGTCTTGGATCAGCAGAGCGCCACGGGACGCTAGGGCGGCGTCAAAAAACGCGTCAAAGGGGCCAGCTTGCCAACGATCCTTCGCGGGATGCTGCGCCCAGATCAAGGGATCGCTCGCCGCCTCAAAGAGCGCGGCCCGATCCGCCACCTCAAGGGGGCGAAGAACGAGCCCTTCACCAGAAAGGGTGGGCTGCCAATCCATCATCGGCATGGTTCTCTCCTTGTTGGTTCCGCCGTGGGGGCGTCGTAAATGTGTTCAGCTTAGGAATGTGCCCGAGGAAAAGCGTTTTATCGACCTACTTATTGATGCAGCCTGAGGCCTACTCCACCGGGCTTTCAAAGCTCCTTTGAGCCTCTACCGCCCGTTCCTCAGCCTCACGAATCTCCCTTAGCTTATCTGGATTAATATCCTCTTGTACCGCCCGCTAAGGCACCTTGAGGGCGCTCATGGACGTCATGTAAGAGTCCATCACCTGACTCTGCTGGCTCATGAGAGCAGGGGCATTGGTCTCCATGAAGCGGTACACGGCGTCAGATTGGGCTTTCTCATCCATCCCTGACAGCATTGCGGGCGCTTCCTCTAGCGCCTTGAAGAATGCGCCGTCCTTACGCTCAATTGCCTTCTGAATGGCACCCTCTCCGCCACTTTGTGCCGGCCACCCTGGCGACGGGGTTTGCTTAGGCTACCAGCCCCTCCAGTTTGCAATGCGTGCGGCCCTAGCATTACGACTTCACGGCGCTCAGCGGGGTGTGGAGCGACGTTTCAGAATCGTTAGTTATAGAAAATCTGACGGATAATTCCAAAAAACCTTTGATTACCGTCTAGCTTTCGTTCAGTCTCTAAGCCCCGCTGTCCTGGACGGAGATTGCCTTGCGCCTTCTTACCCTAACCGCGCTGGTTGCGGTCCTCATTGGCTGTGGCGGTGGTGGCGGGAGTTCTGCGCCGGCCTCGGTGTCCCAACCCACGCCTGCCGCTCCTCCTAGCCCTGATGTTGTGTCGGGGGTCGCTGCCGAAGGCGCCGCGTTGGTCTCGAGCTCCGTGAGCATTACCGATGCTAATGGTGCCAGCGTCGCCGCTACGTCCACCACGGACGCCACCGGTGCGTTTTTAGTCGAAGTACCCAGAAGCACGACTTACCCCATTACGCTTGTAGTGACTTCGAGCGATGGTGGGCAGCTTAGGACCGTCGTCGCGGAGCAGCCGTCGGCGGCCGGCAGTTCGCTCACGGCAAACCTTAACCCGATTACCGAGCTGGCAACCTCCGCGGTACTCGAGGAAAACGGTGGGCTGGCTGGGCTGACGAACACGGCTTTTTCAGATGGCGGTGCCCGGCAGGTCAGCAATCTGCTTGGGGCGGCGGTCGATTTTGAAGATTTCGCCTCCGACGGAAATTTCGTCGCGGCTTCCGGGGATAGCAGCAGCATCCCTTCCGTCGCCGATACGCTCATCGACGCGCTTCAAAAAGGCGCCTCTCGGGGTGGGCAAGCGCTTTCTGCGTATATTGCAGAGCGCGCGAGCGTCGGCGCGAAGTTGCTGGAACAGCCCAAGATGCAGGTGCGCCTCGTCGGGCTTTTGCTCAAGGCTGGGAACAGCCCGGACGAGCTCGAAGAGAAGCTCACCGCGGCGGGGGCCTTAACCGACGATGCGGCCGCCGCGGCGACTACGCTCCGGGCCGCCATAGTGGCGGTCCCCGCGGCCATTGTGCGCTCCCAGGCGCTTTCAGGGGAACCTAACGAAGACCTCGAAGAAGCCGTCGTTGAAGTGCTCGCGACCATGGCGGAGGTGCGGGCCGCTCAGGGTGGTCCCTCCGCCGTCGCCTCGATGTTGAGTAACGAGGGCGTTCAGCAGACCGTTGCTGCCGTAATGAACGACACGGTCAAGGCATTTTTAGAAGAAGCAGCGACCTCTATCGCTAGTGACGGGGACGACGCTTCCTCCACAGCGAAGGCTTCGGCGGCAAGCGCCGTGGCAAGCGTTGTTGGTGAAAAAGCGGGGCTGGTGGTGGCGACCATGGACGATGCATCGGCCGGAAGCGCTGAAGGCGCTGCTGTGGCGGCCGCCGTGGTTTCCGCAACCATCGTCCCGGCGAGCGCGGTGGAGGCGATCACCGTGATTGCCTCCGGTAGCGGCGTCGAATCGGCCGTCCGTGATCCCGGGGCGTCCGACACCCTTCTGGCAGCGGTCACGCAGCAAGCGGCGTCGCAAGGTTCGACGATTGTTACTGCTCCCGTTCCCGGGCGCTGGTCCACCGATTCCTGGGGTTCCATGACCTGGGGCAACTAAGTTTTAAGGAGCAAGCTATGAAGATTTCTCATGGATTAATGGGCGTTGGGCTTTCGGTGTTAGCAACGATGGCGTCGGCCGCTGAGCTTACGACTTTTCAAGCGGGACAGGTGGCGAGCGCTTCTGAGGTTAACAGTAACTTCCAGCGTCTGGCGGCGGAGGATGCAGCGATACGCGCTGACCTCGAGGCAGCGATCGAAGAAGGCAACGCCGTTTTGCAGGGGGCGATCGCCGACGGAACGACGCAGCTAGAAACCTTGCAGACGCAGATTTCAGCGCTTCTGGAAGAAGTGGATGGCTTAGCCGCACGGCTCGCGCAGATTGAGGACGGTTCGGCGGGGTCGGGCAGCACGCCTACCACGACTACAACGGCATTTTCCCCAGTAGGAACCTGGACCTACTTGATCCATGAATCGGCCTCAGGTTTTAACTCAGAGCAAACTTCTATTTTCAATTACACCTTCGGAGAGGGTGGCCAAATCACCTTCAATGCAGACGGTACGCTTTCCACGCCTAATGTCGCTGGTTTAAATGGCGGCGTATATACGGGCGTCAATAAAGGAGCCGATGGGCTGGTGTCCTTGGACGGCGGATTGGAACGAGAAGACGGAGAGATCCTTGGAGAGGACGTATTCCCCGTAGAGGGAACTTGGGAGATTGTTCAAAAGGAAAATGGTGCGGCGGTGACCTTGACGATCTTCGAGGATGAGGGAGGCGATCGGGCTGAGTTTGAGGTCGATATCTTTCGGGGCTCCGATGACTTTCTGCAAACAATTTTGCTTGAGGAGATCGGCGAGCGGAACAATGCCAAGGGCATAAGCGTCACAACAATCTCGTTTTTCAGGGTATCGGATAGTTAAGAGGCGGGGCGCATAGAACGCTACTCACCGGCGGCAGAGAAAAACAAAGCGCCGATCCTTGCGGCGCTTCGGCAGCGGCTTTCGCCTACCGATCGAGTCCTAGAGGTGGGCAGCGGATCAGGGCAGCATGCCCTTCACTTCACCGAGGCCTTGCCTGAGCTCCGCTGGCAGCCCACGGAGCATCCTGACGGCTTAACCGCCCTGGCGGCCAATCTGGCCGCCGTAGGGCGGGCGACAATCCTTCCCCCGCTGGCGCTCGATCTGGTCGCTGGCCCTTGGCCCCTTGGGCCCTTTGACGCGGTTTATGCAGCGAACGTGATGCACATCGTTTCCGTGCCCCTGGGGGAAGCGCTGCTTCGCGGTGCGGCCACTGTGCTGGGGGAGGGCGGAGCGCTTTTACTCTATGGACCCTATAGGTTTGGCGGGGCCTTCACGACCGAATCCAACGCGGAATTCGATCAGTGGCTGAAGGCCCGGGATCCGGAGAGCGGCGTCCGCGATTTCGAAGCCGTGGTGGCGACAGCGAGAGTTTCGGGGCTGGTTTTAGAAGATAATCTAGCCATGCCTTCGAACAATCAGTTGCTGTGCTTTCGCCGAAAAGCGAGTGCCTAGCGCCCCTAGGAGCGCCCCATGGCGTTAACCCTCAAACTTTCCCTAATGCTTGCTCAGCTGGAGGCCCTGGGCGCCATCGGCGCCGAGGGGCCGGGGCGCGGTCGTACGCGCATCGCCTTAACGGACGCCGAAAAGGCGGGGCGGGATCAGCTCGTGACCTGGATGCGGGAGCAGGATCTGGTTGTTGAGGTGGACCAGCTGGGCAATATCTTTGGGAGCCTGCCGGCGGCAACGGAAGAGGGCGATCGGGAGCCGCTTATGATTGGCTCCCACGTCGACACGGTACGTGGCGCCGGGGCTCTCGATGGCTGCTATGGCGTGCTCGCCGGCCTCGCGGTTCTGCGCGCCTTTCGAGACGCAGGGATGGCACCGGCGCGGCGCCTGGTGGTGGCGGCCTTTACCAATGAAGAGGGCGTTCGCTACCAGCCGGATATGATGGGTTCTTTGGTCTACGCCGGGGGGCTTGCCGTTGACGACGCCCTGGCGAGCCTTGGCTCGGACGGGTCGCGGCTGGGGGATGAGCTGGCGCGCATCGGCTATGCCGGCGAGGCGCCCTGCGGCTTTTTGAAGCCCTGGGCCTTTCTCGAGCTCCACATCGAGCAGGGGCCCGTGCTCGAGGCGGCGGGGGCGCGGCTGGGGGTGGTGCGTGGCGTGCAGGGCATTTCCTGGCAGCGCATCACCCTGACGGGGGAGGCGAACCACGCCGGCACGGCCCCCATGGCCTTCCGTCACGATGCGGGCTACGGCGCCGCAGCGACCGTAGCCTTTCTTCGAGAGCAGATCACCAAGACCGCCCCAGGCACGACCCTGGCCACGGTAGGGTCCCTTACCCTGACGCCTGACGTCATCAACGTGGTGCCTGAGCGGGCCACCTTCACCGTAGATCTCCGCGATCCTGACGAAGCGCAGCTGGCGGCGGCGGAAGCCAAGCTCGATCAGTTTTTAGACACCCTGGCGGCGGAGGAGGGGCTAACGGTTCACAAGGAGCGGTTGGTGCGCTTTTCCCCCGTGGTCTTTCACGGTGGCCTGCGGAAGCGGATTCGAGCGGCGGCGGAGGCCCTGGGGGAAGCGCCCCTCGAGCTCATCTCCGGGGCGGGCCACGATGCGCAGATGATGGCGCGCATCGCCCCCGCCGCCATGGTTTTCGTACCCAGCATCAAGGGCATCAGCCACAATCCTGAGGAAGCCACGGACCCTTCGGATCTCGCCCTTGGTGCGGAAGTGCTCCTGCGGGTCGTGGAAGACTGCCTGGCCGTGCCCTTGGGAGAAGCCCCATGACCACTGGATGTTTTCTGAATCCGAGGGCGCAGCGGGGCGCCTATCCCGAGGAACTTGCGGCCGTGCTCTCTCCCGCCCAGGGGACGCGCTATGCGGCCTGGCTCTCCCGTTGGCCCCGCGTCCCCGACACCCCCACGCCACTCGTTTCCCTTCCCGCCCAGGCCGAGCGCTTGGGTCTTGGGGGTTTGGCGCTGAAGGATGAAGGGCGGCGTTCGCTGCTCGGCAGCTTTAAGGCCCTGGGCGCGCCCGTTGCCCTTGTGGCGGAGGTGCTCCGGTGTCACCCCACCTGGGATGGAATGAGCGTACTCGCTGGGCGCTATGCCGAGGCCCTGGGAGGCTTCACGGTGATCAGCGCAACCGATGGTAATCATGGCCGGTCCCTGGCCGCTGCAGCGCAGGATGCGGGGTGTCGGTGTGTGATCGTGCTTCACGCCGAGGTCAGCGAAGAGCGGGAAGCCGCCATTGCGGTCCTGGGGGCCAAGATTGTCCGAGTTTCCGGCAATTACGACGCCTCCGTGGCGGAGGCCGCGCGGCTTGCCGAGGCCGAGGGCTGGCAGGTGATTTCCGATACCTCCTATGCGGGCTACGAACAGATTCCCGGGGATGTGATGCAGGGCTACAGCCGCATCGCAGCGGAAGCCCTTGCCCAGGCTCCGGAGGGCTTTACCCACGTGGTGCTGCAGGGCGGCGTTGGAGGCCTCGCCGCGGGGATGGTCAGCGAATTCTGGGGGCGCCAAGGCGCGGATCGCCCCACGGTGCTCGTGGTGGAGCCCGTGCAGGCGGACTGCCTTCTCCAGAGTGCGCGGGAGGGTCGGGCGGCATCGGCCACCGGTTCCGTGGATTCGGTCATGGCGGGGCTGGCCTGCGGAGAAGCCTCCCCCCTGGCCTGGCGCTTTTTGGAAAGCAGCGTCGACGCCTTTCTGACCATAGAGGACAACGCGGCCATCGCCGCGATGCGTCGCCTCGCGGAAGGGTCGGACCGGGAACCGCCCCTGGTGGTGGGGGAGTGCGGCGCGGCTGGGCTCGCAGCGCTGGAGGGGCTTTCAGCGGAGGATCGCCAGGCCCTAGGCTTAGATGAAACCGCTTCCGTATTGTTGATCAATACGGAAGGGGCAACGGCGCCAGCGGCGTATGCGGCTCTCGTGGGCGAGCCAGCGGAGGCCGTAGCCCTGCGCCGGGATGCCTGGCGTCCCCGTCCCTCGCATACAAGGAGCGCTTCATGACCGCCGATCTCGCCCGACAAATGGGTGCTTGGCGCCACAGTCTGCATCGGAAGCCCGAACTCGGCTTTCAGGAGCGGGGTACGGCAGCCTTCGTGACCGCGCAGCTTGAGGCCCTGGGCCTTACGGTCCACGGCGGTATCGGAGGGACCGGACTGGTAGCGAGCCTTCGCTGCGGGGACGGTGCCGGGGTGATTGGCCTGCGCGCCGATATGGATGCGCTGGCCATGACGGAAACGGGCACCCCCGCCCACGCCTCCGAGCATCCCGGGTGCATGCACGGCTGCGGCCACGATGGGCACATGGCCATGGTGCTCGGGGCGGCGGCGCTCCTCACCGAGCGCCGGGACTTCAACGGCACGGTCCGCTTTATTTTTCAGCCCGCGGAGGAGCACGGCCGTGGGGCGAAGGCCATGATGGCCGACGGGCTTTTTGAGCGCTTCCCCGTGGACGCGATTTTCGGGCTCCACAACATGCCCGGGCTCCCCCTGGGGCACTTTGCGGGGCGCGCCGGAGGCATCATGGCCGCGGAGGATAACTTTGAGATCCGCATCACCGGGCGAGGCGGGCACGCCGCCCGGCCCCACATGGGCGTTGATCCCCTAGTGGTGGCGGCGCAGATCATCCTCGGGCTGCAGACCATCGTGAGCCGCGCCGTGGACCCGAGCGCGACCGCCGTGGTGTCCTGCACGGAAATCGAGAGTGATGGCATCCGCAACGCCATTCCCACCACGGTGGTGCTGAAAGGCGATACGCGGAGCTACGATCCCGCAGTGCAGGCCCTGCTTGAGGCGCGCATGCGGTCGCTGTGTGAAGGCATCGCCGCGGCCCAGGGCGCCTCCGTCACCGTGAGCTACACCCACGAATTTGCGCCTACGGTGAACTGGGGCGAGCAAACGGCCCAGGCCCTGCGGGCCGCGGAGGCCGTGGTGGGGGGCGATAAGGTCGACAGCGCCGTGGCCCCCATGATGATCTCCGAGGACTTTGGCGCTTTCCTCGAAGCGGTGCCCGGGGCCTTCCTGTTTTTGGGCGCTGGCGAGGATGCCTTGCCCCTCCATAACAGCGCCTACGACTTTAACGATGCGCTGCTGCCCCTGGGCGCGGAGTATTTCGCGACCCTGGCGCGCCAGCTGCTCCCGGCCTGGGAGGGGGCATGACACCCCCGTCCTTTGATTTGGCTCCGGTGCTCGGGGAAAGCTTCGCCCTTCGCGAGCAGGCCGAGGGCTATGCCCGCGCCTATTTGGAGACCGTGCACCACCGTCCCGTGGCGCCCGGGCCCGAGGCCCTGGCGGCGCTGGAAGGGTTTCGCGAAGCGCTTTCGGTCGAGGGCGCGGCTCCGGCGGAGGTGCTTGAACAGCTTCATCGCCTAGGCTCTCCCGCCACCACGGCGCAGGGAGGCGGACGCTTCTTTGGCATGGTGAACGGCGGCGCGCTACCGATCACCCTCGCTGCCCGACTCCTTGCCGATAGCTGGGATCAGAACGGCGCCGTGGCGGCCGTGGCGCCCCCCATCGCTGCCCTGGAAACGGTGGTGGAGGGCTGGCTTCAGCAGCTCTTTGGGTTGCCGAATAGGGTGGCCGCGAGCTTCCTCAGCGGCAGTTCCCTGGCGCTGGTGACCGGGCTGGCCGCGGGACGCTGGCGCCTGCTTCAGCGCCGGGGCTATGACGTGAACGCCAAGGGGCTTAGCGGGGCCCCACCGCT
>Ga0181570_10001535_pt1 | contig 19763 bp, 9 predicted proteins | sample 101ome_18_FD_148667 | JGI IMG/M metagenome (GOLD analysis project Ga0181570, IMG submission 148667) | Coastal salt marsh microbial communities from the Groves Creek Marsh, Skidaway Island, Georgia - 101406AT metaG (spades assembly) | ecosystem: Environmental > Aquatic > Marine > Intertidal zone...
GGGACGTCGCATCGCGTGGCGGCGAGCGGGTACGGGGAGATCACGTCGTTGGCGTGGACGAGGATGCGAACAAGCGATGGAGACGTGAAACGCGTGTTGGCGGTGGGGAGTCGGGAGCGGCGAGTGACGCTGTGGTCGTTGGAGGATGGGAAATTGATCAACACGCACGCGTTGATTTTACCAAAGCCGTCTGCGTCGCTGAGCGAGGCGCAGCGAGGTCGAGTTTGGATCGCCGTGTCGTGGGTGAACGCGCGTGATGACGACGTCGACGACGGTGGGGACGGCGTCGCGAGACTCGTAACGTCCGGTCAGGGTGGTGATTTGCTCTTTTGGCAATTTCGTCTCGCGTTCGGCGACGGAGTCAAGGAGATCAGGGACGCGAAGACGTTCGGACCGAGACATGTCGCGCACACGCGCACCATCTTCACGATTTCGACCGGCGCTGATGTGTGTTGGAGCACGAGTTTAGATAGAAAAGTCGCGTGTTGGGATTTGGAGACGAGAGAACAGAGATGGTCGTTCAACGCGCTCGGAGGCTATGTGTACGATTTGGCCACCGACGCGGAGGACCCGTTCGCGGTGGCGATCGCATGCGGCGACGGAACGGTGCACGGCTGGGATTTATCGCCCACGATATCTCAAGAAGTGACGGAGTCGCTGCTCTGGAAGGGTCTACCGAACACGAAAGTGACCGCGATTGCGCGGCGACCTGGGACTGACGTCGTCGCGTTCGGTCTCGAAGACGGTCGAGTGGGATGTTTCGACGCCGCGAGCGGCAAGTTTGCGTGTTATCCGGAATGCCACGGTGCGTCTGTGAAACGCGTGGCGTGGTTCGATATGCGCGATGAAGAAGAAGACGAACCCGCACCGGCTCTCACGAGTCTCGGCGCAGACGGGACGTTGTGGCGATGGATGGAACTCTTTGATCCTGCGACTTGCGATACGAAAAAGTCTGGGATCGCGGACCCAAGAAAGTATGGTAAATATCTCGACATGGGGAAGATGTGTGCCGTCGGTGACTCGGGCTCGGGAGAAACGATCGAAACATTTGATTACTCGCCTAATCGTGGTCGATTGCTATGCGGTTGGTCGAGCGGCGAGATTAGCTCGCACGATTTGAGCGAAGAGACATGGCGATGTCGCGAGCATAGCAAAAGCACGTCTTGCGTGTTGTGGCATCCATCGTGCGATGATACGTCGAGTACATATGCATCGTGGTTCGCGTCAGCGTCGACGAGTGGATCTGTCCTACTGCACGAGGACAGAGGTGTTGTGACATGCGCTCTCCCACGCGCGGCTGTTTACAACTTGGCGTGGTCTCCGCGCAAGGATATGGCAATATTAGCGTGTGCTCTTCACGGATGCGTCAAAGTTTGGCAAATGCAGCAGGTTTCGAGCGAAGTGTGCCCGACGATCCTGGCGGTGTTGCGCGGGCACTCAGGGAAAGTGTTCACCGTCAAATTCGCGATTCATGATGACGAGACCATTCTGAGTGGTGGAGACGACAAAACGTTCCGCGTGTGGAAATACACGGATGAGGAACACGCGCCTCAAGAGGAAGTAAAAGATACCGACGGCGATTCGAAAACAGTCGATCAAGCTCCTGTCGTGAAGACATCACCATCGAAGCAACCATCCTCCAAACCGAAGAAGGGGAAATCGCTAGGCATCGCCGGCGCTTTATTCAAGCCTCTACCTGATGAAAATACGACGGATGGCAAACAACTGGGTCAAGCGTCGACGTTGCGTCTCGCCCGTCGCGTGTATAGAGGTGAAGAACAGCCTTTGACCCGGGAAGAGTTGACGTACGGTCCGAGCGGTGTCGCCTTGTACGATAGTTCTGCGTCGGCCATGGCGTTACTCATGAACGAGGCAGAAGAAGCATTGGGTGACGGATCGAACACCAAAAGCGTCCATCGATCGATTGCTTTGCACATGTACCGAGGAGATTACGCTCAGGCCGCGTCCATCGCATTAAAAGCGAACGAAGCCCCGATACCTCACGAAATCATGTCTCTCTTCATCGGTGGTGGTTATGAAGTTTGGTCAGCAGTTGCCAAGGCGCAGTGCGATCGATTGCTCATCGCGGGTGAGATTCAGCAAGCAGCCATGCTGAGATTATCCTTGCACGATGTACCGGGCGCCATCGCGACCCTCCGACAAGGTGGATTGATACGAGACGCAGCCGCGCTTGCCGCTGCACGACTCCTGCCAACGGATGAGCTCCTTATCGAAACACGCCGCGAGCTTGCCGCTGCCGAAGAAACGCGCGGCGGTATGGAAGCTGCCGCCAAGGCACACCTTTGTATTGGTGCTCCGGCTTCCGCGGTGCGTGCGCTCACTCGAACGACATCGGGTGGTGCCCTCGCTGCGGCGAAACTCGCCCTCGCTTGCAACCTGACGGGACCACAGGAGCGACAAACCGTCGCTCGCGCGGCGATTGAACTCGCGCAAACAGAACATTTACAAGATGCTGTGGATTTGATCAACGAACTCTCCGATCTGTGCGAGCGCGAGCGTTGTTCCGTTGACATTCTTGCGACTTTGTCGGCGGTGGCCGCTGACGAGGACGTCGTCGCAGAACTTACTCGCCATCTCAACTTGATCAAGGCGTCTTAGCGGCACTAGCTATTCGTAGCCTGATAGATTTTTAGTTACAGATGAATTCATTCATTTGTCACGCTCTCACGTCCGATTGCCGTCCGATTGTCGCAGGAAACCTCTCTCGGAAAGCTATTAACTGTCTCACGTTGGCCGTAATCTCCATTCGCGCGCGCGGAGTCGACGCGCGGTCGTCCTCGCACTCGGCTCATCGAGGTGCGCGTGGAGAGGAGGTTTCGACAGTAAGTCGCGCTCGCGCGCTCGCGACCGGCGCCGTCGAGGGTGAGCGAGCCTCCGAGGGCGAGATGACGCTGACCTCGTCGAGAAGCGCTGTCGCGGAGCTTCTCGATCCCGATCTCGTCGCACGGGCGTCGACGAACGACGCGGTGCTTTATCACGCGTTCGTTGATCGACTCGAGTCGTTGTACGCGCGCACAGCGCGCGATGGGACGTGGACGGAGACGGGAGCCGCGGCGAGGTGCCTAAAAGTCATCACCAAGTTCCCCGTCGAAAAGGCAGACGTTGAGCGAACGCTACGGCTTGCGGAGGCGTTCTCGCGCGGATGTATTTCGGTCGACGCCGAGTGCGCGCACGACTGGTGCGTCGGCATGACGACGTTGATCGATCGATTCGACGACGATACGAAGGGCATGACGTTAGACTGGGAACCGATGTTTGCTTGCGTAGAGACGTTTCTGCGGGGGAAAGCGACGGCTTACTCTGGTTTCGGCGCTATCAGCACAATGCGGTCGAGATATGTGAAACTCGTGCGAAAATCTAGACGATTTTTTCGTGATGGCGCGGCGAGAGAGATTTGGATGCGCGTCGCCGCAAAGTGTCAAGCGGTTGAACAGAACTCGTGTTTTGAAGGTTTAGGATTATTACATTTGTTCATGCCGTGCATGAAGATGTCTGAGGGAGGTGAAGATGCTAGGTTTTTCATAGAAATGATACGGGGAGAATGGGGCTCGCTTTCACGCAGCATGGATGTGAATATGTTTTGGGTGATAAGTTGGATGTCAATATTCGCGCAACTGGCAAAGCATGACGTGAACGCAGAAATCGAATGGGAAGGAGTGTGCGGGGACATTTACGCTACCACATTGCGTACGTTGGAACTTCCCATCGGAGGTGTCGAGGGACGTCGCTCATTTGGTCGAAACGTCACTTATAGAGTTGCGCTGACATTTAAGTCACACCTAGAGTCATCGCGACGTGTACGCATCATGGCGAAGCTTTTGATTTACAGGGCCATGCATGACAGCGCAGTCATCGCGAATATTGAGAAGATAATAGATTACATTGAGCACTTTTACCATCCGAGCAGTGGTGGGTCGTACACTACCAACTTGGCACATTTCATGAGGTACATGATCAAATATGTTACAAAGTTTTTGTCGTACGATGACAGAACGGCGCCTCCTGAGGTTGTATCTCGAATGATGGCGGCATTCACGCGTATGACGGACAAGGCAGTTTTTTCGAAGTCCTTTGATCTGAGATTACACGCTTCTATTGGCATCGGGCGCTTGGCGTACATAGATCCAGAACGGACGCTACCGAGTGTCATGTCCCGATTCGAGGAAGCTCTATCACACGAAACAGCCACTCGTCAACTCGTTCCGGCCATGAATTGTCTGACTATTTGCATTCGACAGATGATGTTACTTCCCTTGAACACCGTCTTCCAAGACGCGAGCGAAGCATACGTCAACGTTAATGAATTTCTCGCATCTGCGCTCACCGCTACTTTGCCGGGGATTGACGTCAACGATTCCTCAAAAACCTGTGCAACGCTGAGATTGTTTTGTATGGTGATTACGAACTTGCCGATATTGATAGATGTAGGAGAGCCAGGTGCGATCTCACACGTGCCGTTGGCTTGGTCAGAATGGACCGTACAATTTCTTACGCGATTATTCATCATGTTTGAAAACTTGCAACCGGATACGCATGGCAGCAAGTCTGACGCTGCCGACGCTTTCAAAGGTGGTGCAAGAGGAGCGTCCGGGTTCTTACTCTCATCGTCGTCCATGTACGCACCGCTTCTTCGACTACTTTTCGAGAGGCTCGATCCGACGGTGCGTGTCATGGCGATTAAAAGAGTGGCATCATTCATTCGCGAAAACATGCTCCCCAACGTGTGTGAGGAGGTCGCTATGCTAGTGGTAGCCGCCTTGCAGGCTGATCATGAACTCGTCGTGAAAGACATACTGCGACCGATAATGATTAATCTCGGTCAAGATCTCGTCGAGGACGAACTCTCAACGACGGCTGAGGCGCGGATTTTCTGGAACTCAGGCATCCTGATGAAGTGTGTTCGCGCAAATCGTGAAGCGGCGCTCGCCGTGCTCGATGACTATACAAACATCTCTAGGCGCATGTTTGCTTTAAGTGAAATTACTCACAATTTCGATCTAGCCATTTACGCCGAAGACATGGTCTGTGCACTGGTGAAAGGTTTGTCAGAAGTCACAATTGCAAACGATGCCGCAGAAGGGGTGACGGGAGATTCCATCACCACCTGGACGTCATTGAAATGGACTGTAGACGATAATGGCGGCGTCTGTGGCTCGCAGCATTTAACGCCGGGATTCCAGTGGCGATTTCCGGATGATCATGCCATGAAAGCCCTTCGAGATCTGGTGGAGGAATTCTTGGTGATCCCCGCAAAAGCACTCATCGAGATGCAAACCGAAGACGCCATGGACTGCGATGATACTTCATCGATGAAGGATCGCATCCGCACGAAAGTTTGCATGATATTCGCGACTTTGGATGGCCTTCGCGAAAAAATGTGTGATTTTTCGGATGACGAGACGCAAGTGATGCTTATGGGACATTTTCCTCTTTTTACAGACTTGGAACCTCGAGTATTGGCGGCGAGAGCGCTCGTTGCGGCGATTGAAAAAACGAGTGCCGATGATACCGAAACCTTGGGGTTGATTTGTTCATCCGCTTCAGTCGTAGTGAACCCAGCGGGTAAAACTTACAAGACGAGTAAGCAGATGATATCTGCGTTCAATTCGAACGCGTACTACTTCACGCAGCCTCGAAGAAACGGGACTGAAGCGAGATATCCGAGGTGGTTCATAGCGGCAAAAGTTCTTCGCACTCTAGTGCTAAGAAACAGTATCGGTATGTACTTTTCTGGATCTTCTTCACCTTTTAACGTGGTTGGTCCATCTGGAAATGCAAGTCGCGACGCGCTCGTGGCTCATCTCAACAACCTTGCTCTGAGCAAATACGCCATCGTGCGCAAATCGGCTCTTCGCGTGATCGAATCACTATCTGAAAGATATCCACGAGACGTCGTACCACTGGTGCATAGATCAATACAGACGCTCGCGAAGAGTGAGGAGGATGAAGACGGTTGCATCGCGGCGTGTGAAAGTGTGCAAGCTCACAGCGCACTGTTGGAAGCGCTGAGAAATGAAGAGTTGTTTGTACTTCTTGTCGACGCGATTCTGGGAAGTGAACATCACGGAACTGAAAAGGCACAGAGTGCGATAGGCTCACTCTTTTTGCATTTCTCTCTTCTTTTCACTCGTGGTTTGTTTTGTCCGCGACCGAGATCTAGCATAGTGGCACTCAAGCAACGGCTTCTTGACACGTTGAAATCGAACGCGCGGTTGCATTGGAGCTACGAGATGATGACGAATGCGATGACAGTGTTCTTCTTAGATTCACAGGATGACAGGGAGTTCATATCGAGTGTGAGTGAACACTTTATGAAGAGCGTGCTCGGGGATTTGAAAGTCGTGCGGTTCCCCGCCATGTGCGCGCTCCTGATGATGAGCCGGTATGAAAATTTTGCGTCAAAGTGCGCGCCAGTCTTGAAAGACGTGCTCACCAGCAATCCCGATCTTGCGTGCGAACGCTTGCTCGCTCACTTTTCCATCGCTCATGCATCCGTTGAAAGTGGCGAGACGCACAGGCGAACAAACGGTAAAGCGGACGTTTTGATGCAAGCGGCCGAGTCCCTGTATGGTTTCGCTAATGAAATGTCAGGCTCCGACTGGCCGACATCTCGAGCGAGTGAATTCTTACCCGCCTCTGGAGCGTTCATCGTCGCAGTCGCTCGATTTTGGATGATGCTCACGAAAGTAGCACCGACAGAAATCGCGTCTGGTCTTCGCGGCGTTATCAGCAAATCTTCTGACGTCGGTTACAGGAGCATGCGCTGTGCGATTTCAGAAGCGCTCGCTGGAGCGTTGGCGTCGCGATGCGTCCTCGACGAAGATCGTCAGTGGATGCAAGAGACGTTTTTGAAATACGCTCTGGACGCACCAAGCGAGCAGAGAGAGGAATGGATGAAAGGAATCGCGTATTGCACGGATAGTGGCGACGGCAACAAATCGGACTCACTTTTACAACACCTGAGTTCTGTAGAGATGAGCACCGTCGCTCAGACTGCACGAAGTCTCGAGCTCGCGCGCGTCTGCATCGCACAACTCGGCGAAGGCCAGAGCTTGGATGCGAAGCTGGCATTGGCCGACATTCTTTCCGATCCGAACGCTACGCCACTGGCGCATGATAGTCGAATCGTGCGTGAAGCCGCCGCACAACTCACAGCGACGCTGCTCACTGATTGCAGCCAAAGTCTCCAAGATTCGCGAGCGAAGCTCATTACCCATCTCACGAATGATCTTGAAAGCATGACGAATCGAGCACTCGCGTCTGATCCGGCGCATCCTGATTCAGTGATGACGCCCTCTCGAAACGCGCTCGAAGGTATATTTTACACCTTTTTGGAGCTCGTGCGTCGCGGCGACGTTTCAAAGGCGATACGCAGCATCCCGATCGTCCTCAGAGCCGCCTTGCGCACGGCTGAGACGAAAGACAAGGATTTCTCAATGGTTTCAAAACTCACGGGTGCGTACTTGAAATACCTGTACTTCGAACACGCAGAACTTAAAGTGGTCGTGGACACGCTTCGAGCAACCATGACGGATGAAAATTGGCACACGCGCGCGGCGACGCTTCGCTACGTTCAATCCTTGGTGTATCATCACGCGTTCACCATCGGATCAGAGCTCTTCGCTTCTCTTCGCGAGAGCGTCATCGAGCGTTTGGGCGATAAGCAACTAGAAGTCGCGCAGTTGGCGTCGCACACTCTGATGATCTTCTTTAAAGGCGTCGGCACGAATGACGAGTTCGCCATTCGAGATCGGTTTCTCAAAATCGCGACGATACGCTTATCATCGCATCCAACATCCGACGAGATCATGCGCAAACATGCCGCCGTGCTCGGATTATCCGCGTGCGTGCTTTCAAATCCGCACGAAGTGCCCGAGTGGATGCCCACGGTGATGGAAGTTCTCGGATTTGCGTCTTTGGAGCCATCGCCGATTAAGCAAACCACGCAGCGCACGTTTGCGGAATTCAAAAAGACACATCAAGACACCTGGACGCAGACGCGCGCCGCGTTCACGCACGAACAATGGGAAAACGTCACGCTCGGTTTAGAACTCGCGCCGAGTTACATAATATAGAATACATGAGCTGTCGTAGACGGAATCATCTCCTTTCGACGAACGCGTTCTCCGATGTCGCCGCCGACGACGCGTCTCTCGCCACGCTGGCGGATGACGACCGCAGTAGAGAACGCGCGCCATGAACGACCGAGATCCCGACACGAAAGAAGGATATCCGTACTACCCCGCGCGCGGTTCCTCCCAACCGCAACAGCAGGAATCAGACGCACGCGCGGACGCGCAGCCATCCCACTTCGGAGACTACGGCGAGCGACAACAACCGTCCAGGATTGCGTGCTGTCTCTCGTGCCGAAACTGCTACTTTTACCAGACGGACGAGAATCAGACGCTCTGTCCCGCGTGTTCGAACGATGCGACGCAGTTCGAGTCTCGACAACGATTGATCCTCTGTCCCACGTGGTGCGTTGATTGACTCTGCCAAATTTGTTTCACTGACCTGACGTTAGTCGCGCTATTTTGACGCGTCCGGATGGAGCGTATGCGGCTGCAATCTGCGGTCGTTGTCAATCCGTGCTCACGTTTCCGATGCAAGATCCAGGAAGATCGACGCCATCGCCCGCGGGGTCGAACCCGTATCAGCGTCCTCCGCCCGGGTTCGGGTACAATCAAGGCGCTCAGGCGATGCCCCAACACGTCATCGCCGTCACGTGTCCGACGTGTAAAGTCATCGTGCAAGCGCCGCTCGGCGCGCCCATGTGTAAATGTGGTAATTGTGGTCAATTGATGCGCGTGCCTACATCTATAGTGTGAGATATGCGAGTAAAATGCAAGTAAATGAATGATGTGCAGACGAGTAAATGAATGATGGTTTAAAATCGGCGCCACGCATCGGCGAATATCTGATAATCTGTCTCAGTTAAGCGGACGATATACTTCCGGCGTCTAGATTTCCGATCGACGCCGACTATCAACTCTGTGTGTAAAATTGTCGCTTTTCGACTACAATCGAGTCCTGGCTATGTGATCTCTCAACCTGTACTGTATGATGAATATAAATTTTGCTTCATCGCGCAAATCGGCGCCAAGCGATCGAGCGACTTCACAGCGCGCCCGAGGATCATCTCGTCGTTCACGCGGTAGAGACCGGCCATGGGCGATTCATCCTTCTCCTCGTCGCTTCCTCTTTTCCCGCAGAGCTCTCCAGCGTCTCTTTTGCGATTCGAGCCAAGACGCTCGGTCGGAGAACCAGAGCGCCCTGTATCGCATCGCCTCTTGCGCTCTCGAATACTCCGACGCCTCGAGAGGATCTTTCGCGCCAAAGGCGCGATCGCGCGCCGCTCGCATCCCGTTCGCGCGAAGTTCGTGCCCACTCGCGGAAGCCACCGCCGCGAAACACGACACCGGCGCTTTCTTCTTCTTTTTCTTGCCCGGTGCCGATAATCGAAAAGCAGTCAAAACAGTCTGCATCTGCGCCGCGTATCCTCGAAGTCCCACGCGCGCCGCCTCTCTCGGTTTCATCGTCGGTGGCTCTCGCGCGTGCCCGACGGTCGTCGACGCGGCCTCCGTTTCGAGCCACATCGTCAGTGGATCCATCTCTCGAATGGCGAGTCGCGGTGTGATGTTCAACGCGACGGTTCGAGTCGATTCGCAGCGCGGACACGAAATGAATAATAATGTTTTGTAATTGGACAAGGGAGACGCGACTACGCTTTACGCACCGAGAGCGAGCGTGAGTTCGGCCTCGCACGCGAGCTCGTCGCCGACGAAGCACTGGCCCTTCATCTTGGCGATGCCAAAGCGCTTGTTGAGCTTGGTGAGGACAACCTTCATCACGAGGGTATCGCCCGGAACGACGGGGCGACGGAACTTGACGCCATCGATGCCGGCGAAGAAGAACTCCTTTTGGGTGCCACCGGCGCCTGATCGTGCGAGAAGCGCGCGCGGTCAGTAAACTCGAATTCATCGCACTGGATTCGCGTCGACGCGGTAAATTTTTCAAGCGGCGCGGCGCGTACTCACCTTCCTCACCGGGCTCCAACATGACCAACCCACCGACTTGCGCCATCGCTTCGACCATCAAGACGCCCGGCATGATCGGACGCTGCGGGAAGTGACCCGGGAAGAAGTTGTCGTTGATGGTGACGTTCTTCACGCCGATGGCGTACGACCCAGTCTCGATCTCCACGACGCGGTCCACGAGGAGGAACGGGTATCGGTGCGGGAGCAAGTTCATGACGGCGTTGATGTCCATCGCGGCCGGGAGGTTCTTGCCCATGCCCTTGGCGTCCGAGCCCGGCTCTTCGGCCGCCGCGGCGGCGACGGTGGCCGCGCGCGGAGCCTTCGTGGATTTGACCTGACGCGCGGAAGAGACGCGGCGGTTCGCGACGCACGGAGCGGCGATGGATTGAGCGGCGGCGGCGAACATGTTGCAAAGACGGTGTTTTACTCGTTCAAGAGACAACTCGCGAAAGGCGACTGTCGGGAGTCGTCCTGTGCGGCGTTGGATTGGTCGGAGAGTGGATAGAGTACCGCTGAGTCACTTTTCGTCGACGGCGAGACCGTGCCGCCGGGACGAGGACGAAAAAAGCGTCGACGGCGCGCGAGACGTAGATGAAGCGCATTAAAAGTGAATAAATACTGTGTTCGTCACATGGGCTAATAAATGAAAGGGATCAGGCGGTACTTGACGATGGCGCAGTAGCGTTTCCAATCCTCGCCGTACTTTTGCTCGCACGCTTCGCCGTCGCGGCCGTCTCTGTGCACCAGTAGGATACCAAAGTAGATGACGTAAAAGTACGGGACTAGATGAGAAAAGCCACAGGGGAGACACCAAGCCCACGCCATGATCCAATCACCGAGGTAATTCACGTGGCGGCACACACCCCACCAGCCGCTGACGATGAGCTTCGTGCCTCTCTTCGTCTGCAACGTCTTGAGGTGCCTCACCTTTGGATCGTTCGGATTGGTTCTGAAGAGATTCTTCTGCGAGTTCGAACCTCGGAAGATCCAATACCCGACGCACTGCACCATCAGGATGGCGATGAGATGCGCGTTTGATAGTTGTACCGAGTTCTCGAGAATGTAGCGGCACTGCAAAGAATACGTGAAGGGGACCCAGACCAAGTCTCCAAAAGCGAGCATGAAACCGAAACCATCCGTCGTGATGTCCATCGTCGTCAATATCGCCGGTTCGTTCCACAAGGCATCGATCACGTACGCCCCTTGGAACGCGCACACCAAAATCATCGGCGCCGAAACGGATCCTGATACGGCGTATTGCTTCGCCGCAAAGCCCAAATCTAACAACAACCAACCGATCAATCCAGGAGTGAGCTCACAGAAAACCTTCAGGTCGAACGCGCCCGCTAAAATTCTAGGATTGAGCTCTCGCCCGATGAAAAAGTCGTAAATGGCGTTACCGGTGTCGCCGCCCTTCGCCAGCATCTTGCCTCGTCCAAAGGAACTCGCGTACAGGTACGCCGAAAGCGCGTACGCGAAGACCACCATCGCCGTGAGCATGGACAAAAAGTTGTCGTGCACGGACGCCAAATCCAACCAACCCATCGAGGTACCGAACACCCCGACGACGACGGTCGCCACGAAGACGCGGAAACCGTTCAGCTTGTACATCAACCTCGACCCGTCCGGCAACACGACGCCCTCCTTTTCGATCCCAGGGATCAACACGTGCGCGATGAACGTGAATGCGATCCATCCGAGCGCGGCGATCGCGCCCTCGACCGTCGCGAGGGGCATGTGACGGGGGAATCCTGGAAACGCTCCCCGCTCGCCGCGAACCAGTTTTGAAACTTCCACGCATCCGTCTTCGTTGCACGCGTACACGAGAAAGTAGCACACGATCGGAAGCACTGTTGTGATACCGAGCGCGCCGATTGGACCTCCGAACTCGTAGTGCGGCGCGGGAGCCTTCGAGGTCGCCGTCGCGCGCGCGGAAGCCTTCGACTTTGTCGACGATGTCTTCCGAGGTCCTCTCGTGGAGGCGCGGGAGGACGACCGCGAGGGTGATTTGGCGGTCGAACGCGGCGCGCGCTCGCGCTTGGAGGGCGTTCTACGCGTTGTCGCGGCCATCGCGTCGAGATGAACGCGAGCGCGAACGACGGGCGAACTGTGAGGGCGCGTCTCGAATAAGGAACTTTACTTTACTTTACTTACACCGTCTAGCTACTCATGCGAATCTATGGATGGAATGAAAGAATCATCGGAATCATCATCTGTTGGGACAGTTATTCGACCAGTGGCCGGGCTGACCGCACGTGAAGCACACGTTGCCCTGACCCGGGGCGCCCGCATCGCGGTCGGCGCGATTTCTTCGCCGGCCGGCGACACCTCCGTTTCTACCGTTAGCTCGAGGGGCCGCTTGGCGAATCGGTGAATGATGAGCCGGAGCGCCTTCTTCGGTTTGACATGCTCGCACGAACTGTTTGAATTCGGCCGCGCAAAAGATGCAGCCAATCCATCGTTGCATGTGCTCCTGCCCGACAGGAAGTTGGATGGTAGAAAATCGCATCATCAGCAGGGAGCCCTGACACTGCGGACACATTTCAGGCTCCACGCTGACATTACGAGTACATTTAGGCAACACCATTCTGTGAGGGCAATGCGGGACTCCACATGAGACTATGAACGTCTTCGTGTTCCTGGCGCCAACAGCGGAACGCAAAAAAGATTCATTTTGACATCCCGGACAATGCTCGCGAACGACTCCTATCACATCACCTACGTCGTTTCCGCCGGGGACTCTGACGTCGTTGTTGGCATTTCCATTTTCTCGAGGTGCGCGCTCATCACCGCCTCCTCCGAGCATGTAGGAACCAACAGTATTTGTAAGAGTGTTCTCCTCTGCGGCAATTCTGTCGTATGCCTCCAACATGGTTTGTAAATGTGATCGTAAACCAGCGTTTGGATCCATTCGGTTATGCGCGACAGCATCGACATCGGCTTCCATTTTGGCGCGTTTGGTCGGCAACCACATGTCGGCGACGCCCATTCGATCGTATGCGAGTACAAGAGCCTCGCCGAGCTCTGTTGGCGTCAACCGATTATCTCCGACTTTGCGAGCGTATCCGCGCTCGCCTACTACTTTTTCTATATGCTGCGCCTGGGTGGCATCTGTACCTATCATGTGCGCTTCCATGAGGGAAAGCAAATCCACTTCACTGAGATAGTCTGGTGGTCGAGTGGATCCTTCGTGAAAGTTTAGCGTCGGAACAAATTGCTCGCCGACCACATAGTTAGGTAGCGTACTGCTTCCCCAATTGTCGTAAGTCGGTGCCAATCGCGGACCTTCAGGAGGACCTGGACCATAGATATCTAAATAGTTACGTTCTATGATCGTAACACCTGTTGCTCGAAACAGTTCTCCGCCAACGTTGATGTCGACGTGCGTCTTCCTCGCGACTGCTGGATGCGAGCACGTGGCTAAAAAGTGTCTGAGTACAAACTCGTACACTTTAGGAGCGTTTGGATTCTTGTTACGCATTTGAGCGTACTGCGCCGCTGTAGCGAGTTTCGTCGGATAGATCGGTGGGTGCGCTTTGTCGTCCTTGGAACCGCCCGGAGGTTGGCGGAATTGCCCGTTCATCAATCTTTCCACGTAGAAGCCAAACTCTTGATGCGGTCGCATGTCTCGCAGCGTGCCGTCGTAGTCGAAATCAGCCGGAAATTTATCCGTCTCGGTACGAGGATAAGATATGAAGCCGTCATTGTACAGATCTTCGGCAATTTTCATGATTTGCTCTGGCGAAATGCGCAACACTCTGTTCAGACGCTTCTGCATTTCGATCGTGTTCAGGGGGTGTGGCGGCCAACGCTTGCTTTCTTGACCATCGACTTCAATCACAGTCGCGGAATTGGACCGCACGCACAGTTCGTGCAGAGCCGACGCAAATCCACGATCAAAAAGCCTCCCGCGGCTCCATTCAAACTGCGTGTTGATTCCATCTTTGGAGTGCGCGCACTTGATCGCCCAAAAGTCTTCACTCACGTGCGCGTCGATATCCCACTTCCTCTGAACGATGAAACCAAGCGTTGGAAATTGACAGGGTCCGTATGAAACGATTGATTTCCCTTTATCATCCACCGGCAAACCCACGCCCGCGCGCTGCAATGCCAACGTGTTGAATCGCGTAAACGCTGCTCCCAACCGTAAATCTAACTCCATCCTCATGTCCACTGCTTTTGACTCGTACTCGTTCGGTTGCACTAAATTAGCGAGCGCCCTCTCCGCGTCCGCTCGACTCAAAGCCGAGAAACGCGCGCGGAGCACTTCGATTTGCCGATTCGCCTCGCGACACGCCGACAGCACTTCAAACGCTATATTTTCACCCTCTCTATCGCAATCCAACCACAATATCACCGTATCGCACCCTCTCGCCTCTCTCTTCACGTTGTCCGCCGTTTTCCGCTTGTCCTCCGACACGCGCTTCACCACCCGCGCGTTCAAGAGCAACTCTCTCGGATCGACGCCGTTCCACCGCTTGTGGCTGTCGGCGAATTCAAAATTACTCAGGTGCCCCGTCACCGACGTGAACACCATGCTCACCTGCCGACCGCGGACGACGTAGGGAAATTCCCACACTTTGTTCCAAGGCGTCAAACCATCGCGCGCGCGCGCCTGTCCGTTGGAGAGCACGCGCGAGATCTCTTTGGCCACCGATGGCTTCTCGGCGACGTTCAACACGCGACCGCCGCCGCGTCGATGCATCGAGAGCGACGACGCGCGTCGCGAACTCGCGCTCGTCGACAACTGGCGCTCGTCGTTCGCACGTCACCGTCTCACCGCGCGCGCATGCCGCGCGGGAGAGTGCCGCGAGAGAGCGTGCCGAGCACCCGCCTCACTTCGATTCGCGCGTCGTCGTCGTCGTCGTCGTCGCCGGTCTGCGCCGATCGCGAGACGCGCCGTGCGTCGACGCACCGCGCGTCGACGCGCTCTCGACGCGTCTCGCCGCTCGCCGCTCGCGAACCGACGCGTCCGAGGTCGAGGTCGAACCACCATCGCGCGATGACAACGAACTCGTTGGACGCCGCGAAACACGCCGCCGTCGCGCGCTACGACGCGTGGTCGCGCGCGCTTCTCGGGGATGAGAGTCCGCGAGAGACGTTTGAACGACGGTTTCGATACGAGCGAGCGAGAGATCGCGCGCTCGGGATGGATTGGTGGCGAGAGGAGGATGACATTGAGCCGCAGTCGACGGACGATGCGAGGAGAAGCGTCGCCATGGACGTCGAGAGGTTGCCGAGCGATGATCCGAGGAAAAAGTCGACGCGATGCGTGGGGGCTTTGAAGAGATTACTCGTGACGCACGCGATGGTGACGAGTTCGAGCGGAGGGTATAAGCAGGGGATGCACGAAGTCGCGTCCATGGTGTTGGACGTTCGCGTTTCGGCAGCCGAGTATTCGAGGGCGGGCGCGGTGGAGGATCGCTGGGACGACGATTCGGAGGACCAACGAACGATTTATGGTGAGAGAGTCATCTTGGAGGCGGGGCCGAGAGATTTTAGATTCATTGAACACGATTCTTTCGCGTTATTTCACGCGTTGCTCGGTCACGATCGAAAAGACGGTCGATTCGCCTTGTCGACGTATTACGGGGACGCGTCGAGGCCCGCTTCCCCGATTAATGGAGCGTTTCGTAGAATAGAGGGAGCGCTTCGCGTGATGGATGAAAAATTGGCAAAACGCTTGAGTGACTTAGGAGTCGAGCCGCAGCTGTACTTGTTGAGATGGTTGCGCCTCGGTTACGGCAGAGAGTTTCGGCGACGAGAGGTGTTGACTTTGTGGGACGCGATATTCGATCGTTCCGTCAATTCCGGTGCGAACGCCGATGCTTCGTTGAGTCGTGACATCTACGAAGGCATCGCTGTGAGCGTGTTGATGTCGATGAGGAATGATATATTAGAGATGACGGATTTCGGAGAGGTGATGAGCCGAATACAAACAGTTCCTCGAGGAATCGAGTTGAGTCACATGATCGCGCGCGCGAAGGCGTTCGCAATGAATGGGCTCTTGACGAGTCATGAAGAAGATGGTATGAAGGTGTTCTTTTCGAAGAAGCAATATTCCACACCGCCCTCTTTGAAGAAAAACCGTCTCGTCGTCCCCGGTATTCTGGGCAAGTCGAATTCGCCGCGATGGGACGATACTTCCAGCGTGCATTCCTTGGACAGTTTGAGCGTTGAAATCGCCGGATCGGCGAATCGAACCGACTCCGGCGACGATACGCGTCAACGGAATCGGACGATGGGACGGCCGATCGTCGATAAACCAACGATTTCGCGATCTTCCGCATCGAGTGAGGCGACTCCGCTTCGCGTCCCGCGACCGACGTCTTCTCGAACGCCGACGCGACGCTCGAGTCTATCTAACACCTCTCGAGAAAACAAAGACGAAGACCGAGACCGAGACGACGATCTGGACGACGAAAAGCACGCCTTCATGGGATCGATGTTCTCCACGAACGCCGACTGTCCGCCGCGTCCTCCGCCGAGCCGAAACGCCTCCTCTCCGCCGCCGCGCGCCGCCGCCGCCGCCACCACCACCCGCACGCCCACCACCACCACCATCACCCACGACTTCACCACCGAAACACCCGAGCACATCGCGCGCTCTCGCGCCGACGCTCGCCGCCACCTCCGCGCCGCGCTCCGCGCGCTTGCCCTCGCCGAAGACGACGACTCCGCCGCCTCGGTTCGCGTCGCCCTCTCCCGTCTCGACGGCGCCGCCTCCCCGTCCTAGCGCCTCCATCCATCGATTCGCGTCACCGCGTAATCCCACGCTCTTTCGTTTCCCATTCGAACGCGTCGCGCGTCTCGCCTCGCGCGCGTCTCGCCCCGTCCCGCCCGGGAGGGGAAACATCTCCCAAATATCTCGTCAGCCTCCCCGCTGCCTTTCGGAGCGATTGCGTCGGAACCCACACTCGCCCGCGCGCGACCGACGCGACCGCGCGCGACCGACGCGAGGCGAACGAACGCGCGCCTTCATCAGTTCGCGCGTCGATCGAGGGACGCCCCGCGCGCGCGACGGAAGTGCGAGACCGCGACGGAAGTGCGAGACGCGCATTCAATCATTTTCGGACGCGGGGCCGACGTTTCGGTGATTCGCGACGAGCATGGCGGACGTCGAGCGTGCGAGCGAGACGACGGTGGCGAACGTGACGGATGACGACGTCAAGCGAGAGGGTCGACGCACGGGATGGGCGTTGGTGGGATTGTCGGCGCTCGTCGCGGCGTTTTGTTTGAGCATGATGGCGTACTTCGCGGCAGAGCTCGCCGACGTCGTCGGCGGGTCGTGCCCGGAGTACGCGCCTCAGACGAACTGTGAAACCATGAAGGAGATGTGGTGTAAAGTCAGTCAGTGTCCGATCGGCACGGGGACGATCTATGATTCGACGAATTACGATTCGATGAATGCGTGCCCGCAAGGGTGCTCTGTGTGCACTGATAACTCGGGCGGCGGTCAGAGTACCGGCGCGGATCCGGTGGACGCTTGGAAAGATCGACTCAGGCGACTGGATGCGTGCGCCGCGAACACGAAGAAAGTAAGAGAGTGTTTGCCGATGACGGACACCGATGGAAGCCTGGCAAACTATCGAGGCCCGAAGGTTGCGCACAGCAATCTCAATATCGCCGGTTCCACTGCTTTCCTTCAAACGGACGCATGGCTCGACGCGTGCGATGCCCAGGCTACGTACGCCGATCGTCGAGAGCGCGGTGGTAGTGCAGTATTGGCGATGCTTTGCTTCGCGCTGGTGTTGTGGATCTTAACCATTCTGTACACGCTTCGCGTGCCCAACTACAAGAAGTATCCACGCAAAACTGACATGAAACCGCTCACCACGTTCAGCGAAAAGAAGGATTTCAACAACCGCTATCATCCAGATTCCGTCTGGATGTGGTATTCATCTTTCATCGCTCTCATCGGTTTCGCCGTGCAGTTGTACTCGTTCTACACGCCGACGACCACGGATATTCGCATCCCAATCGCTCAAGGCGTGTGGATCACGCTCGAAATCGTCTCACGGGGTGTGTTGATGCTCTTGGACAAGTTTACCCTGCTCGAAGCGAGCAGCATCTTCTTCGACATGGGTTTCTCAATCGTCGGTTTCCTTGCTCTGTTGGAACCGTTCTTTGAACCGAAGATCACCACCAAGCTCCCTGAGGTGGACGAATCCGTCACCGATTACGCGTTGGCCATTCGCGTGATTTCCTTTGTCTTTCCGCTCTGTACGTCGACGCTCCAGGTGAGAGATTTATACATCGATAACTATTGGCCCTCGCCCGCGACCGCAAAGGTCATGGCGGAGAAGAAACGCTCTCTCAAGAGAACCATCATCAAGATCGTCTTGCTCGTCGTGCAGCTCGGCGCCGCGATGTCCGTCTACGGCATCATGGGTGATAAAGATCTCTGTCACACGTTCCGCACGTGCGCCCGACCGGCTTCGTGCACGCCCAACATTCCAGTCGGAGTGCCTCTCGACATTGATGCCATCAACGGTAATAAGGGCTTCAGGGCAGAACTAATCTCCAACGACGCCACGTACGGAGGCAAAATGAAGTGGCGCTGGCAAGTCAACGCGCAAACGAAGCTGAGGTTTACGAAAGTTGGTAGTACGCTGTACGCCGACTTGCAATTCACTCCGGACTCGCAAAATGCGGGGGAGAATAACGTGAAGAATCCTGGTGGAGATGTCACGGGTGTTCCGCAGAGCGGCTCGGACGTGCAACCCTCCACCCCTCTCGCTGGCTCGGTGTGCGGTACGCGCTTCGAGGTGCAGTGTCAAGAAGTGAATCCGCGACACGCGTTTGAAGAACTGACAGGTACGTACGAATGGGTCGATTACAACAAGTCTTCGTACAAGTTCGTCGCAAAACACGATTATCAAGCAACGTCTGGCTCTCCGTCGTGTTGGGGCGCTTCGTCAAACTGGGGTCCGGACAACGCGCAATTCTTCGCCGACGCATCCTTCAGAGTCGGCGGGACGACGGTAAACCCGGACATCGGCTACGTCTTCATGGAACAAACCTGCGACGAAAGTAACTCTGCCACCGGAAGGACCAAGTACTGCCTCGTGGAGCCTACGTTTGTCGCCGTGTACCAACCTTACGGGCGAGCCGCCATCAAAAGAGATCCAGCTTGGTCTTGGAACAACGCCCAGCTCACCATGCCCGACACTTGGGCCACGGCGACGCGCACGTTTGAACTCTCCATGAATGAAAACGCCATCACGGCAAGTGGAGGAGCGCCCTCCGCGCCGCCACCAGGCACGCCCGGCGGTGGATGCCCTGTGCAAGGTCAAAAGGATCAGAACGGTTGCTGTCCGCCGTGTCCGGCGGCGACGCCGAGTTGTCCCACCAACTGCAACTGCGTCAACAATCCCGGTGCCGTCTGTTAACACTCCGGGCAACCAGAATCCGGGCAACCAGAATCCGGGCAACCAGAGTCCCCCCCCATAAGCTGTTGAGCGCCGCCCACGACGTCTCGCTTCAACACTTTTTTAAATCAAGACTTCAATAAAGACACTTTATGAATGATGAAGAATGCAACGCTCGCTCCCTCACACCGAGCCGTCGTCGCGCTGACTCGACTCGACGCGCGACGACCATGTCGCGCGATCGCGCGCGCGTCGACGCCGCGCGCGCCGCCACGGAAACGCGCGAGGACGCCGCGCGCGTCGTCGCCGAGCTCCTCGCCTCGGCGTCCCGCCG
>Ga0181570_10001559_pt1 | contig 19562 bp, 22 predicted proteins | sample 101ome_18_FD_148667 | JGI IMG/M metagenome (GOLD analysis project Ga0181570, IMG submission 148667) | Coastal salt marsh microbial communities from the Groves Creek Marsh, Skidaway Island, Georgia - 101406AT metaG (spades assembly) | ecosystem: Environmental > Aquatic > Marine > Intertidal zone...
GTAGACATGCACTAGCGTCGGGAGACTCGTCGGGAGACATGCACTAGCGTCGGGAGACGCGCACTAAGCGTCGAGAGACTCGGGCGACTTCCAGTAAATGCGGGGGAGACGGCGGGTGAAGGTGAACCAGTCGTGATCCCCGTACTGTATATCAGATTTACCGTTAAATTCAAAACCCATATCAATCATCCATTTAGTATACTTTATATCCAGTCCAGTTGAGAAAAATTTCAATGGACGCCGATATCCATTTTTACCATTTAATATCCACTCTTCGTAGTAATATTTAGCTACCTGTTTAGCTATACCTTTTCCAGCCAGATCTTTTCTTATGCTCTGAGAATAAACACACACTGTGTCACCACCTGGTACATGAGCATTTTCAAATTTTTCGTTCGTGAGGTCTGGGCCATCAAACAAGCACCCATACATGGCACTCACCAATTTACCATCTTCATCGCGCGCAATAAGTGTAAGGTCTGGACAATCACGAACAAAACTCCGTGTCATCAATGCACTGGGTCTATCATGTGGGTTACTTTCATAAGCTTCCTCTTCCATATCATAAACGTCTCCTAAATCGGTATAACCGATTCTGGAATAATTAAGTTCCATTGTTATTATATACGAACACTAAATTTACAAAACATTTAATCTACTCTCACGGTGAAAAAACTCCTGTGGTATAGTACACTTTTCACATGTATCACACCAATCAGACCAATCCCAGAATGTATGACCACCAATGGGTATATTATGATTACTCGTGATGAGACAAATCCACATCTTATCTACAATATCCGTCTTTTTGGATTTTGAATATTCACTCACATGAACAAATCTACCATCTGTCTCCAACACGTGATGCGATCCTGTAACGTAAATATAATCATCCAATGATTCACTATATACTTTGTAATATGGAATGTCATTTCCGTTTAATATTTGTAGAACTGCATTAACTGTTATACCACCCTCCAATACATCACCAACCGTGATTTCTCCCATCTTAATCATGTCTCCATTCGATAAAAGTAGATTTGTATTTGGTGAGAAACAACCTTCTGGTGGAACATACGAAGGTGGTGCAACATACGAAGGTGGTGGTGGTGGCGGATTTCCAATAATCTTATTCCTAAAATGACTCAAAGCTATTGTACCGCTAGATGGAGATTTACTTCCGTCTGTAAATTGTACACTATAAAATTCGGACATACTATGTGGTGCAGAATCACCTATATGACTTGCTATAGTAGAAAATGAAGGTTGTCCACCAACAGACATACTTTAAATTGGTATACATTTTAATTATAATTAAGGATGTGCAGCGTGTAAAAATAAGATAAGATGACCGAAATAGAGAATGTTGAAGACTTTTCGTCTGAGAAGAACATTCTCCGTTTTGTAAGAAAGAATAGATGGTTAAGTCTAGATGCAAAAGGGTATCGTTTATTAAGATGTAATTGGGTAACAAGTGTACTTGCGTCATGTATCATGTGGGGTTTCATTGCTTGGTCTCTATCAAACGAAACAAATGCAACTAACCGTTTGGATGAATGGAAATCTTGGGTAACTATAAACTTTACCTGGTTATACATATGCTCTCGAAATATATGGCTATTATTTATTTTTGGTCTATTATTTACAAAGTATAGACATGTTAAGCTTGGTAAAGATCACGAGAAACCACAATTTTCAGATTTTACGTGGTTCACCCTTCTGTTCTCATGTGGTACGGGTGTAGGTATTTTCACATTCGGTGTCGCAGAACCGATTTGGTTTTACAGGTCAAATAATAATGCTGTAAAGATTCCATTTATTAACGATGATCAGCGTGCACAAATGGCTATGCTTATTTCTTACTACCAAAATGGTCTCCACGGTTGGGTACCCTATCTTATTATTAGCATCCTACTCGGCGTCGTGTGCTATAGACAGGGTAGACCCATGTCCATGAGATATGCATTCCAACCATTACTCGGTAACAGTATCAATGGTATCGTGGGAGATGTAATCGATGCGGTCACCATCTCGTGTACAACATTTGGTGTGTGTACATCCCTTGGTCTGGGAGTTGGTGCGATTGGCACTGCACTCAACCGCCTTAACCACACAATTGATCCCAATTCTCAAACAACCCAACTCATGATTATATGGCTAATCACCGCATCGGCTTCTATATCAGTTGTGGCTGGATTAAAGTCTGGAATTAGAAACCTAGCTAGAATGGCGTTTTTCTGCGGTATAATTCTCATGGCGGGTCTTGTGTGTGCAGACAACCCAGGTTTGATTTTTAATTCATATGTCCAAACACTTGGTCACTATATCCAGTGGTTATTTACTCTAAGCTGGGACTGTGAAACATGGGCAAGCTTCACTGGTCAACTCACTGATCAAGGTAAATGGAAAGAACTCACACAAGGTATTACCAAATCAACTAATGTGGCAGCTATGTCAGTATTCGATACCACCCGCCTAGGGACATCAGATCTACAAGATGAAGCGTGGGGTAGCAGATCACCGTACAATTTCATGAACTCATGGACTGTGTTCTATTGGGCGTGGTGGCTCGCGTGGGCTCCATTTGTGGGTACATTCATCGCTCGAATCTCGCGCGGAAGAACTGTGGGTGAAGTCGTAATCGGCGGCTTACTCGCTCCAATCACATTCATGTTTATCAATCGCAATATCCTCGGAACACTCGGTATTAAGATGCAACGCATTGTCGAATATACAATTGGAAATGGGGCAGACATTGATTGGAAAACTGGCTCTATCAATTGTACTGCACTTGGATACACCGGTACACAGCCCACGAGTGAAGCTGCTATACAACTCGCAAATGAGGGATATTATGCACTGTCTTGTAGAACAAGATCCGATCAAATCCTTGATATCATGGAACCATATGGAACATTAACAAAATGGTTTCAATTGCTTGTACTTGTGAGTGTGTTACTCTATTTCACAACATCCTCTGACTCAGGATCATATGTAGATGATTTGATTTCCGCACAAGGATATGAAAATCCACCACCTCTTCAAAAAGTATACTGGGCTTGTACTGAAGGTGCACTCGCACACGCTCTAGTTGTGAGCGGGGGGCTCAGGGTAATCCAAGGTGTTGCAATCGTAGCTACATTCCCTTATACCGTAGCTATGTGCTTCTTATGCGTATCTCTTCTACGAACACTTAAACTTGAAAGTGGCGATGAAGATATCAAGACCGCAAGAAAATCATTCAATACACAATTACTTGACGTGTTTGAAGGATTTAATCCAGAATCGTCACACCCAAATGCACCATCTATCAAAAAGCGTATTTCATATGCACTCACTGCATTCGTATTCCCATTCAAATCTATGGTTGCAGCTGGAAATGCGTGTGAATACAAAAAAGAAGTGTCCATTGTGTTTGGTATAATGGCTACATTTTTCCAATGGTACTGGATCATCTTATTGTCACTTACAAACGTCACCGACGGTGCAAATTCCATGGGGTGGTTCATGTATCTCATATTTGTTTCCATTGTAGCCAAGACTCGAAGGGATCTTCGCGACAAGAGAAATGTTTATGGTAATATCATCGAAGATTTATTTGCAACCATGATCATGTACCCATTTACACTCGCACAAATGGAACACGAAGCAGAAACTGGTGACAAGCTTGACTAATCAAAATCTAAATACATAGACTTAATTTCATTTTCATACTTTTTAATAATATTTGAACGACATATCTTACCTGTAGGTGTTAATTCGCCACCCTCTATTGTAAATTTTTCTTTTATGACATAAATGTGTCTTATTTTATCGGATCTAGTAAGAGCAGCACTTGAATTGTAATCTTTCAAACACGAATGAATGTTTGAAATATTGCCACCAGGTGAAATAGACACGAGAATACCCAAACATTTTTGATTATCACCAACTAAAACTACATTTTCAATATCCTCACATTTCTCTTTCAGATATGTTTCGATAGGTGTAGGCATAATATTCATACCATAAGCGGTTACGATCAAATCATCTATTCTACCAGTAACTTTTATGTGACCACTTTCATGTATTTCACCTATATCACCCGTATGAAACCATCCATCTTCATCAATAGAAGAATCTGCATACCCGTAATATCCCATCATAACCTGTCTCCCCCTGAAACACAATTCGCGTGTATCCTTATCTACACGTACCTGTGTACCTGGAACAGGTAAACCGGAATATCCGTCTATAAAATTGTCTGGTTTGGAATAACATTGCGACCCAGATAATTCAGACATACCGTATGCACCCACTATGTCCACGCCTAGGCTAGAAAAGTATTCAACCACTTCAAGATTGGGTGATGCAGCCCCAGTAAAACATAATTGAACTTTATCCAAACCTATTTTTCTTTTTATAAAAAAATTCATGTAAGTATGAACCAGACTATTTATAGCACCCTTTCCATTTTGTCTACTTTTGTGTGATCGCAAACAAATATTCTTAAATAACCTATGCAATACCCCATTCATTTTAGAATCAATTTCACGAACTTTTTCTGACAACTTTTCCCATGTTCTAGGAACGGCAAATATAACAGTTGGTTTCACGCGTTTTAAATCATCTATACTCAAATCACTAGAGTCTGTAAAATATATAGTTGCAGGTTTATTGTAGTAAGTCATACACGTGAATGGGACAAACATATCAAACATGATAGATGCTATGTGAGAAAGGGGTAGAAATGAAAGAACGCGCATCGCCTCTGAACTAAAAATAGGATTGTGATCCATGTGAGCCTTTGCCGTCCATGTGATATTATCATGTGATAGCATCACACCCTTTGGGTTACCAGTTGTACCGGATGTATATACGAGCATCGCGCAATCTTCTACTTTTTGTGCATTTATGCGTTCCATTACAATATCATCTCTTATACGAGAACCCAATTCAATGAATTGTTTCCACGTGTACACGTGTTTTGGTTTATTCATAACAAGATCACCCCTATCCCCCACAATAACGATTGCCTTAATATTTTTTGTTTCAAGGGCTATATTTAAACGCTCCTTTGTATCCACAAAAATAACTCGACTATTAGAATCATTTAAAATGTATTCGCATCGAGTTTTAGTTGAATTGAAGTGTATAGAACACGCTCTACCACCTGCAAATATAGTTCCGAGTGTAGAGACAATCCATTCCGGCGAATTCCAACAAAACACGGATGCACTTTCGTACCTGGGTATAAGTCCCAAAAATGTGAGAGACTTTGCAACCTTAAAAGACTGTATATAAATGTCACTCATTTTCCACTCTTCTCCACATTTTGATACTGCACACACTGTATCACTATTAAATGTATTACACATAGAAATGAGTTTAGTCACCGTTGTCATACTACAGTAGACATCTCAAATTTATATGAAATATTTTCGCAATCCAACAAGAATACCACCTTTATCATTTATATATTTTTAGAAATATGCATCAGTCTATGCTGTATGGGTTAATCGGCCCAGTCACCTCCATTTTTCCACATATATTCCCAATCACTCAATATATTATTCGAAATTTCATAATCTAAGTTTATAGCTATTGTGTAGTCACCTACAGTATTATTTTCTATGTAATGATAATCACCTGGATTTATATGAAAAATATCACCTTCTTTTAATAAGTGATATTTAGAATCTATATCATTTTGTTTTAAATAATTTGTGAGTTCTTTCATTCGCATATCCTTCGCCTCATGTAAAAACTTAACTTGTTCGTCTACATCTAAATGATCTAATCTAAATAAAAGAACTTCCTTTTGTCCTCTTACTATGTAAATGTATCTATCGACTGCATCAAAATGTGCTAATACTCTGTGTGGAGTGGAACCCATTCTAAATACAGAATAATTGGGTGTTTCCAATTTGTATTTTTTTACCAAATCATCTACTAATTTACCATACTTGTTTTTCAAATCTTCATCAAATTGTTTTCTACACTGAAGGTAAAGATTTCTATCCTTGTTATTAATTATAGAATCGAGATCATTTAGTTCGCGTCTAATAGGTATTATTCTGGGTGCAACCTCTGAATCGTCATACAAATTATTCAAATCATATATTTCAATTTTATACTTTTCTTTTCCATTAATTTTTAAAAAATATAAAATTACACAAATTAAAAGTATAAAAAATACAATTCGCGACTTAGACATCTATTAGATATTTATATTTTTTATTAAAATCCAAAACTCAGTGATACTCTCTGTTCTGTAACTATTGGTTCGTGATATACACCTTTAGGTATAAACAAACTATCACCTGGTCTTAATTCACATACGCGTCCATTATCAAACTTATATGAAGTTTTACCTTTACTTTGAACTATCAAAACATCTACATCATCATTATGTCTACCAAATGTACTCGAATCCTTTCCAAATGAAACATACATATGCATATTCTTGAAATTATAATATTTCTTTATGTAATTCACTGTTTTTTGTATACTACCTATGTAATAATCATTGTGTGCAACTACAGTGGGTGGAGATTTGTCTTTGTGTATTGTCAATAGAGTACCAACAGTAGAATCATTAGAAATCTTGTTAATCACTTCATCCCATGCAATATAAGATGCTAACACACAATCATTTTTTATAAATATTACATCTTTACCAAATTCACTTTTATATATAAGCTCCTTGTGTTTCACGCTTGTTTTTTTACACACGTGTCCATTAACTTTATATAAATTACCCGCAATAGTGATACGACTATCTTTCTTATTATTGTGTCTATCAACCGAATGTTCAAGCCACGAAGGAAATATTATTATGTCTCCTTGATTAACATCTGGTTCTATACCCACAAAAAATGGATACACATTTTCCATTTCTTCACACACTGCATGTCTGGGCGCTCTATTTTCAAATACTAAGGCAGCATCGGTATCTTTATTATATTTTGAAAAATATACAAAACTAAAAAGTATATTTCTATTTTCATCATCGTGTGTGTGAACATCTTGATAGTCATCGTATACATATTCATTAAACCATACATCTGAACACACGTTACACGATGGGTCCCCACACGAATTGAAAGTTAAATCAAGGTTTTGTATACCTAACATATTTAACATATTTTTAGTATGATACTGCAATGTATGTCTGCATATAATGTTAGACACTCCATCATTTTTACAAAATGCGGTGGTATTACACTTTGAATTCCATTCGTCTGATTTTGATAATTTGTATTCAGAAATGTCTTTACATAAAGTACCAAATTCCGAAATATAAAGTGGATAACCAAATATGTTTTCCATTTATTATATTTTTTGATAATTTATATATGATTTTTAACACAAATTTTAGTGACCTTTACATCTACCAGGTTGGCACGACGCCTGCCGATGCCCATTAGGATGTGGACACCCGTTTCCACCATTTGAAGCGTTTCTACTTATATTGTAAGTTCTGTATTTGCACCTTTTTTTACCCGGGCACTTCGACCACCCACCGTAACCACCCCAACCACCCCAAGCGCCTTGGCAATGATGACAGTTCTGGGACCCAGTCTGCGAATTAGCTGTACCAGCCGGACAATTTACTACCGTTCTAGTACGACTTCTATAACGTTTACTACCATTACACGCACCCCAGCCACTCCAGCTACCCCAAGCCGATGTATAACAACAACTTTCAGATTTTGTTCTAGGCTCGGAGCTGTTAATCACAGTTCTCTGGTACCACTGTTTACCATCAGATCCACACCCACCACTCTTTACCCATGGACCCAAATATTCACATTCGTGCTCTCTCTTACCAATACTAGCTTGACACCCAGCTGTAGTCTGTTGTTGCGTTATGAACCCAGTTGATTTACACACTGCACCTGGTGATGGACTCCAATCACCCTTTTGATAACAACACGCCAGAGTCTTTCTCTTTGCACTCTCTGGACACCCACCAACCTTGTTTTCAGTGTAACTCTGTATGTATTCTCTGGTACCATCGGGTCTACACTCCATGTTAGGATCTGGTGCCCAATCACCGCCTTCTATGCAACACTCCTTCGGACGCCCCGAGTTTATACGGTCTTTTTCTCCGTGAGTTGCCCCACATGCTCTACCGCCAAATTGTGCTTCTTTTGTTATGGTGAAAATTGACTCTTTATATGGTTGCACACCACACGGTTCATCTGATTTGGGATCACTCCAAGCAGACCAAGACCCTTCGCAGTCTACTGGACATGGATCCCCTTGACACGCTTCCCACTTTACAAGCTCTGGGCACTCTGTTGGGTTTGTAGCCACGTTAAACGACATCTTCACACCCGTTTCACCACAGTTTACTTTTCTCGTACTACCTTCGTTTAGAACACACCCCAGACCCACATTTTCAACCCACCCCGTGTAATTGTTACACTTTGGCGGTTCCGGTTCGGGACAGGGAACGTTACAGTATCCACCCTTTGTAAATGTACAAGAACCACTACCAACAGCTGGCACGTAATCTGGTGCATCTGTATCCAGTTCTAAATCTGTGATACCGTCTCCACACTTACCCTCTGTGCCATCCAAAACAATCTCAGTCATGTTACCAGCCGTGTCGTACTCCTTTCTCACACACCGACCGGTATCTTTCCAAGTATCTCCTTCACAAGGCTTTGGACACTCAACTTCACAGTCTCTCTCCTGTGGTTCACACTTACCATCACCCGTAGCCGGTTTGAAATCCGCGTGGTCTGGATCTAATATCCAAATCTCTTTACCCGGACCACAGCTGCCTTCAGATCCATCCATGGGAGAACCATTCAAAGAACACGACTGCTGTTTTATCCACTGGGTCCCTTCGCAGTCCTTGGACTCCACAGGTATCACATCCTCTGAAAATTTAAATTCACCCTTATCTATGGCCTCTTGGGTCGCTGCATCTAAAGCCACCTCAAACTTTGTATCGTCTTTAATGTCTTTCATTAATTGACTCGCGAAATAGGTCATTCCGATTAATATAATTAGAATGGGGAATAGCTTCCACATATCCTATTTATATTAATGTATATTTTTTACATGATGGGATCACCTCTATAATTTATAATCGATACTTCGTAATATCGTCAGAACATTTACCTGTCTAACATTCATGTCCGTGTTTACCGCTACCAATGAGGGTTTTCACTCATCTCCACACCCTCTTTATTTTCCCGTGTTTTATTTTTAGTCGATTCCTCACCCTTCTTATTTGACATCACCAAATAAGCAAATATAGCTTATAAAAGTAGCGCGACCAAAACAAATGCTACCTTTATCATTTATATAAGTTTAGATTTTTTAACAGTCTACAGTAGTATAAGATCCTCCTGTCTTAGTCTTGCCAGACTTATGAGGGCATGCATTTCCGCCGTTTGTAGCATGTTTGGTTATAACATATTTTGTATTTTCAGTTCTAGATTTCCCTTTCTTAGAACATTTATAACTCATCCGCCCATATCCCCGTTTTACACATCTACAATCACCATAACTATACGACGTATGAACCCATTTACCCTGGCAATGATTACATTTTTGTGACCCAGTCTCCGAAGTAGGTGTACCGGACGGACAATTTACTACCGTTCTAGTACGACTTCTATAACGTTTACTGCCATTACACGCACCCCATCCACCCCAACCACTCCATGGTGATATATAACAACAACTTTCAGATTTTGTTCTAGGCTCTGAGCTGTTAATCACAGTTCTCTGGTACCACTGTTTACCATCAGCTCCACACCCACCACTCTTTACCCATGGACCCAAATATTCGCATTTGTGCTCTCTCTTAGCAATACTAGCTTGACATCCAGCTGTAGTCTGTTGTTGCGTTATGAACCCGGTTGATTTACAAACCGCACCTGGTGATGGACTCCAATCACCCTTTTGATAACAACACGCCAGAGTCTTTCTCTTTGCATCTTCTGGACATCCACCAACCTTGTTTTCAGTGTAACTCTGTATGTATTCTCTTGTACCATCGGGTCTACACCCCATATTAGGATCGGGTGCCCAATCACCACTTTGTATGCAACATGGTTTTATAGTTCCTGCATTACGTCTTTGTGTATCACCGTGTGGATAATCACACTCTTTTCCACCGTGTTCAGACGCCTTAGTTATAGTAAAAGTACGCTCTATGTATGGTTGAACACCACACGGTTCATCCGATTTAGGATCACTCCAAGCAGACCAAGACCCTTCGCAGTCTACTGGACACGGATCCCCTTGACACGCTTCCCACTTTATGAGCTCCGGACACTCTGTTGGGTTTGTAGCCACGTTATAAAACATCTTCACACCTGTTTCACCACAGTTTACTTTTCTTGAACTACCTTCGTTTGCAACACACCCCAGACCCACATTTTCAACCCACCCCGTGTAATTGTTACACTTTGGTGGTTCTGGTTCTGGACAGGGAACGTTACAGTATCCACCCTTTGTAAATGCGCATGACCCACTACCAACAGCTGGTACGTAATCTGGTGCATCTGTATCCAGTTCTAAATCTGTGATACCGTCTCCACACTTACCCTCTGTACCATCCAAAACAATCTCAGTCATGTTACCAGCCGTGTCGTACTCCTTTCTCACACACCGACCAGTATCTTTCCAAGTATCTCCTTCACAAGGCTTTGGACATTCAACTTCACAGTCTCTCTCCTGTGGTTCACACTTACCATCACCCGTGGCGGGTTTGAAATCCGAGTGGTCTGGATCTAATATCCAAATCTCTTTACCCGGACCACAGCTGCCTTCAGATCCATCCATGGGAGAACCATTCAAAGAACACGACTGCTGTTTTATCCACTGGGTCCCTTCGCAGTCCTTGGACTCCACAGGTATCACATCCTCTGAAAATTTAAACTCACCTCTATCGATAGCCTCCTGTGTCGCTGCATCTAAAGCCACCTCAAACTTTGTATCGTCTTTAATGTCTTTAATTAATTGACTCGCGAAATAGGTCATTCCGATTAATATAATTAGAATGGGGAACAGCTTCCACATATCCTATTTATATTAATGTATATTTTTTACATGATGGTATCACCTCTATAATTTATAATCGATACTTCGTAATATCGTCAGAACATTTACCTGTCTAACATTCATGTCCGTGTTTACCGCTACCAGTGAGGGTTCTCCAATTACCTTTTTTCCCATTTGATGGACACGAATTGTCTCCACCATTTGAGGCATTCTTAGTCCGTACATACTTATCATATGTATGTTTACTATATTGTGGAATTCCCCAACGCGTACCTCCGTACTTCCAACATTTAATATTCTTCTCCCAATACCCCGCGCAATGATTGCAGTTTTGTGATCCAGTCTCAGACGTAGGCGTACCGGATGGACAATTCACGACCGTTCTAGTGCGAGTTTTGTATCTCTTAGAACCATTACACGCACCCCAGCCACTCCAGCTACCCCAAGCCGATTTATAACAACAACTTTCAGATTTTGTTCTAGGCTCTGAGCTGTTAATCACAGTTCTCTGGTACCACTGTTTACCATCAGATCCACACCCACCACTCTTTACCCATGGACCCAAATATTCACATTTGTGCTCTCTCTTAGCAATACTAGCTTGACATCCAGCTGTAGTCTGTTGTTGCGTTATGAACCCGGTTGATTTACACACCGCACCTGGTGATGGACTCCAATCACCCTTTTGATAACAACACGCCAGAGTCTTTCTCTTTGCACTCTCCGGACACCCACCAACCTTGTTTTCAGTGTAACTCTGTATGTATTCTCTTGTACCATCGGGTCTACACTCCATATTAGGATCGGGTGCCCAATCACCGCCTTCTATGCAACACTGCTTTGGAAGTCCAGAGTTTATACGCTGTACGTCGTTGTGAAACGTTTCGCACGCCCTGCCACCAAATTGTGCTTCTTTTGTTATGGTGAAAATTGACTCTTTATATGGTTGCACACCGCACGGTTCATCCGATTTAGGATCACTCCAAGCAGACCAAGACCCTTCGCAGTCTACTGGACACGGATCCCCTTGACACGCTTCCCACTTTATGAGCTCCGGACACTCTGTTGGGTTTGTAGCCACGTTATAAAACATCTTCACACCTGTTTCACCACAGTTTACTTTTCTTGAACTACCTTCGTTTGCAACACACCCCAGACCCACATTTTCAACCCACCCCGTGTAATTGTTACACTTTGGTGGTTCTGGTTCTGGACAGGGAACGTTACAGTATCCACCCTTTGTAAATGCGCATGACCCACTACCAACAGCTGGTACGTAATCTGGTGCATCTGTATCCAGTTCTAAATCTGTGATACCGTCTCCACACTTACCCTCTGTACCATCCAAAACAATCTCAGTCATGTTACCAGCCGTGTCGTACTCCTTTCTCACACACCGACCAGTATCTTTCCAAGTATCTCCTTCACAAGGCTTTGGACATTCAACTTCACAGTCTCTCTCCTGTGGTTCACATTTGCCATCACCCGTAGCCGGTTTGAAATCTGAATGGGTTGGATCTAATATCCAAATCTCTTTACCCGGACCACAACTACCCTCGGATCCATCCATGGGAGAACCATTCAAAGAACACGACTGCTGTTTTATCCACTGGGTCCCTTCGCAGTCCTTGGATTCCACAGGTATCACATCCTCTGAAAATTTAAACTCGCCTCTATCGATAGCCTGTTGGGTCGCCGCATCTAAAGCCACTTCAAACTTTGTATCGTCTTTGATGTCTTTCATTAATTGACTCGCGAAATAGGTCATTCCGATTAATATAATTAGAATGGGGAACAGCTTCCACATATCCTATTTATATTAATGTATATTTTATCTCATAAGGAAAAGTACGATGATTATAAACACTCCAATTGAAGCATACATGATGATATTGTTCTTTTGTTCTTCAACTTCTCTTTGTTTAGCACTTTCTTCTATTTCCAACTTTTTGAGTTGAATGTTATCTTTGTGCTCTTCTTTTAATCTAGCTATATCTCCTGCTTCATCTGCCGCAAAATCAAGTTCCCATGGATCGACACCCATCCAATTCTCGTTTATTTTACATTCACTTTCAACATTTGTACCTAATGCCGAATCAATCTCCGTATTTTGTACACACATGTTCAAATTAAAACCACATGGTACGTACTGTTTTAAATCTTGGAGTGTAGGTGGCTTATATTTGTCATCTCCGGCACACGCCTGATTTGTACAATAAAGACGCTGCATGAGTTGTCCGTATGCAATGGTTCTTTGCATGTTATTTTCTGTATTTGGAATAGTTTCCATCACACTATCAACATATTCAAGTGATTCTTTGCATCCTGGTATATCACGTTCATTTTCGCAATCACGTTCAATGACATTATAACAAGAGCATCGATCATCCATTTTGTTTTCTTCCTTGGCACAAAATTCCTCGTCAACTGCTGTAGACATCCTATAACTACTTGATATTTAAAATTAGAATAATCAAAAGTATCGATACACCGACGCCAATCATGAGTAATTGTGTCTGCTTTCTGGTTTTTTCTTTTTGGGCTTCGCCGATTCTTTGGATTCTTTCAACTTCCGCGTCAGCACCAGCAAGACGTCTAGCAGCTTCATCTGCAGCTGCTTGTCTATCCTTTGCACGCAATTCAAGTTTCAACTCTTTATTTCTAGCAGCGACAGCAGACGAAGTTTCTGCAGTTCTCAATCCCAATATAGTCTGTACAGAAGGATCAATTGCATATGTAGCGTCCAAATCATGAAATCCAACTTCAGTGATTGTGCAATCTTTGAATAGTTCCGTATCTATAGCGCTACCAATTTTTACATCCGCGGCACAAACATTTGTTTTCCACCAACACTTTCCTAGATCAATGACATCATCATACTCTTCGGGTCTAAACTTACCCTCTTCACATGCACCAGTCCATTTACAATGAAAACGCTCGGGCGCCTCAATTTTTATCAATTCCTTTGCACCATCAAATTTCGGATTATCAGGTATGACTTCCAATAATCGGTTCATCCATTCATTACCTTCTTTACATCCAGGTATGTCTGGATTTTCAGAACACTTGTCCTTTACAACATTATAGCATGAGCACCTGGGGTCATCTGGATTCGCTTCACAGCCAGCAGCGTCTATGGACATCTTATATTTACCACACATTTTTTTGAACATTAAACATAAATGAGGAAAATATTGATACCTTATATCATAGGTTTCACATTGGGGTGGTATGTACCAGACATACACGATAAAGCTATGAAAACTGAACGCATAGATTTACCAAATTGGCCTGTATGAAATATTTTGTGTGTATATTTCAAGATGTCTCTCATAAAGAAGGCCATACGTGGTGAAGTACCCGTCTATTTCGTGTTAGCACACGGCAAAGACTATTCACCAACTAAACAGAGAACAATGAGTGTTCCAAAAAACAAAATGCTCATTTTGCCCGTGGAATTGGGCGACCAGTTAACATATCAGGGCGCTGAAGCGCTCGCCAAAAAACTCGCGACGAGGCAGAGTCTCAATGCACTTCTTTCAAATTTACCCAAAAAGTTTACGGTCGTCGAAGAAAACAAACAGTACCCCGATACGTTGTTACAATTCCACGACCCTTATTATTGGACGGGTATATACGAATTACCAGAATTGAGATTGAAAAATGGGTTGGGTAAACAGTATCACACACAAAAAAACGTAAACATGATGGATGTAAACAAAATATACACACCTCCTAAAAAGAACGTATCCACATTTCTAGCTGAAGAACCAAACAAGGAAGCCATATACATAATAGCTTCGTGTAGAGGCGTAAAAGGTGTACCTGCAAACGAAATTTACTCGAGCAAAACAGACATGGCAAAACGAACGAGTGCACAAAAGAGAAAACTCGAACAAGTGAAACGAAACACTATGGGTGGAGCAAAGCGCCCGGCATCTAAGAGCGCCGCGAAATCAGGTGCCAAAAAATCTAAAGTGGAACCGAGTAAAAAGAGGAAGAGAACACCCTCCGAGAGTTCACGAAAGAAACAGAAAATGAGCACACCTTCACCCGTGAAGGCGGTTGTGGGTCAGATCGCTACGATGATGATTTAATTACAAAAAAACTTTTTTTATTTTTAAAACTTTTTTCTGAAAAAAGAAAGTAAAAAAAATATTTTTTTTCAGATGAATCCTTGTCGGACTAATTCTATTTCTTCACATATTTTTGCACATCTTCTGTGTAGGTCTCGTACTACTGTGCGCCTATACCTGTTTTCAGTAGACACGTATCCATTACATATAGACTTGAGTTCACGTTTATCTCCTACGAGTCTCTCAAACGTTTCATCTGTGTAATCATCGAGGTATATATTGTGTGATTCGTAGTAGTGATGAAGTGCACGAGCTCTGATCTTTGGTGTGATTCGTCGTATTATTTTGATATTCTTAATCATTTTATCGATCATTTTTATTTCCATTTCTTTTAATTGTACATCAAAAGCACGCATAGCATTTTCATACACATTTTGAAAATGATGTATAGAATCAACGTCTAATTCCACGTCATCAATCATCATGCCTTCCGGAAAAATACTGCGTCCCGTTATGTTTTCGGTGATCGTCTCAACTTCACTCTTATAAATATCGCGCATCACATTACACAACTCGAGATAATCCCCATCCGGCATTTTGTCCGCATGTTTGTCTATGATTTGCATAGCATGTTTTAGGTCATCTTCCATACTTACGAATACATCGCATTTTTTCTTTAGTCTACTGTTAATGGTGGAACGTCTTCGATTACTTCTAGCTCATATACATTTTCTTTTTGAGTTGGACGAATGACAACTACTCTACATGTTTTAACACCCATCATCATGACGTGTTGTGCCTCTGGTGATGGAGGTGGAAGCAATACAGGTTTGCATAAAAGGGAGTACATTTACTTCTTATTAGATTTTTTCTTAATAGATGCACGTGTTTTTGGTCTTTTAGGGGTCAAAGACTTTATGAGAGTTTTGATTTCATTTTTCATCATACGTATTTCTTTATTGAATTGCCGCATGATAGCTGAATTTATGGTCATGGGAGAATTCTTACTTTTGGGTGGTGACATTTGTAATAACAATATAAAAAAATAAATGCATGCATCTGTAAGATGCTTCTTAAGGAGTTAAAAGACCATTATAAAATAATAAGAGATGAGGTAAAAAATATACCAAATACATTCATATCAGAAATACCACGGAAAGAAGGCGAATGGGTTGGTTCTGAACACCTAAAAAATGTAGCCAAACTTTATTCGAGTGGTAAACACGGATGGCTTAAAGGTGGTCAAGATCACGTAGCAGAAGATTGGATAAGTTGGCCCCTCGTGTGGGATGGTCAACCTGTAATTGGAAACTGTGAAGTATGCCCTGAAACACATAAACTCCTTTCATCGATAAAAGGTATTAATGTGGCTGGATTTTCACTCATGAAAGGTGGTGTCAAGCTAAAATTACACACAGATGATGTGGGTCCAAACTACAAATTTACATATCACTTGGGTATAGATGTACCATTTGGTTATTGCATTCTACACCACTCTAAAATAGGAGACATCATAGAAGAAAATGGGAAACATATTGTTCTAGACGCGAGACATCCTCATTGGGCTGAGAATTTATCGGAAGAAGATAGAATTATTTTGTATATGGAAATAAATTAGATCACTTTTCTTTAGCAGCGACGAATAATATACCAAAAAGTAAAATGGCGGCGGCGACTCCACCTATGATTACCCCGACTGGGGCGCCTTTCTTTTTCTGTGGTTGCTGCTGTTGAGTAGACATTTAAATTATATAAATATTTATTTTATGCCAAAAACTTTCCGCTTATTGTTTAAAAATTCTGGAAAAAATGGACCATTCTTATCAATGTAATGTAGAAATGCCTGAACCTGGTACGTATTTTCATGCCCCTGAAGTGGCTTTCTTCCGTGTTTCAATTCGTTACCCCTTAAAACCAAACCACTTCCTATTGGTATCACAAAATCATGTTGTGTACCGTCTTCATATATAACAAATATGGGCCATGGATCATCGATGTCATATCCAATTGTAATACTAACACTTATCTCACATTCTGATCTATCTTTGTGTATAGGAAGTTCACTCCCCGCTTTGTAAATTCTAAGATACGAATTAAGTGGAGCTAATTCCAGGCCTGTAACCTTTTCTATACAAGGCATACAATGCAATAATAGAGATTCTGTAAAGGGATTTGCATATTCACAGCAATGAGCGATATCTACCTGGTGATCACCACCTTGATTACTCGGTGTGTTTGCCATACTAAACAATGAACCTTCACGAAAGACGTTACACATGTTTTTGTCTATGATGTCCGGGACAAATATACATTTTTTTGTTTTAAACGTATCTACAAACTCATCCATCTAAAAATTATGCGTATTTTAAAATCATATTTTTTGCGTATTCGTTTATCTCCTGGTCTTTCGTATACATTCGGTCTTCCCATTTACACGCTCGGATCAGTCTTAACTTATTAGCTATTCTACTGGAAGACATGCGCGAGGTATATAATTCGAGTTTCGCATAGGCGTAATCAAATTGTTTTCTTAACCAGTACAATTTGAATTTTTCACGAAGTTTCATTCTTTTGTAAACATACGAAGATATTTCCATAATATTATACAATTCTATTTTTATAAGCTCTAACACTTCTTCAATCTCAGACACACAATTAAAATGTGTTTTTATATTAAACATGAGCAGTGTCGGTGCGAGTCGAGTAAATAATAACAATAACGGTAAACCAACTAAAGATGATATTCTACAGACTATCGAAAGAGAAATGGCAAACTATACGACAAGAATTGAAGGGGCACCCAAGAATGTTGCTGCGCATCAAAAAAGAATGCGTAGACATACACAACATTTACATGAGACTATAGTCAATAATTACAACAAACTAAGCAACGCGAATCGCGCTAAATTAGCTAATAAAATACACGGAATGTCATGGACACCCGTTAGGTGGATTGGTGAATTTTTTCCAAACTCTAAATATTCTAGAAAGTCGCGTAAATAACAATTTCAATGTCTAAACTCTAACACCCCGCTTGTGAACATCCATGAGGAGGTTACACAGTTCTAAGTATTTGCCTTCGGGGATATCACAATCCTCAATCACAGCGAGGGCCTTTTGGAGATTGGTCACCTTTTCTCGAACCGGAGCTACGGGTGCAGCGGTGACTTGACGCTGTTCAATTCTATCGCGTTCAACGATTCCCGCAGTGTTCCCACGTTGCGTGGGAAACATTTTTCTCCAAACATATGCGTTCATTTCCTGGCGAGCTCGTGTAGAGTGACCTCTCGTGTTTCGCATTTCATGCAACATGCCTGGTGGATACCCATTGATTTCTCTGTCTAGCAATTTGAGCATATCAATTCTGTTATTCGTGATAGTAGCCAATTTAATTGTGTTTTCAACACTCACCAAACCGGTGGGGGATTCCTTCCACATTTGAATAACCTTGGCGAGAACATCGAGGTTTCCAGTAATGATAGCATCATTAAAATCACTCGGAGACCAATCTTCGGATCTGTCCCAGAACATCTGATAAACACTCTCAATCTTTTCAGGGTCAGCAGTCTTGACGGCGATGGAAGTAGCATTATCCATAGATCGAATCTCAGCAAAAGCCTCGTGGAAAGTTGTAGTTCCATATGTATACACACTGTTCATCATAGTCAAGTCACCATGTTTGATGGCGGCATACATCATGTAACGAATGGCGCTAAATCTGGCCTCGTTGTCGAAATAGGTATAACTATATAAAAACGCATAGTATTCATCCAACCACTTATTCTTGGCACAAAATTCTATTTCTTTCTCAAGAGAAATTTGTCTTGGATTTGTCTTGAGAAAGTTGTAGATTTCCAGGTGATTGTAGAGAGCAGCAGTTTCAGGAGCTTTCTTGCATTTTTCGTAGTTGAAGGTCTTCATACACCCGAAGTGTCCCTTCTTGATAGCAGATAAGCAGGTTTTGCAGTCTTGGCAGCGCATGAGTTCTTGATTTTTTGAAGTAACTTTTCTAGATCTTTAAGCCCACTTAGGCGTACTTTTTCTTTAATTTTTCAACATATTCGTCGTATTCATCAGCCTTCTTAAAGGCTTTGGCTTCAGCCTTGAATCCAGCATCAATGAGCTTCTTGTCTTTTTTCTTTTGAGCAGCCGTTGGATTTTCCATCTTATCAAACTTGCGACCATATTCAACAGATTCACCCTGAGCCTTGATCATGTCTTCGCCTGTCTTGATCCAGTCTTCAATGAGTTTTTCGTATTTCGTGGTTTCGCGTTTGTTCATTTGGGAAGTGATTTTTTTGGGAAGGAGTTTTGGTCCTTTCATATCTACTATTATGTTACATTTTATCTATGCAAGTCTTATGTTAGCGGATTCTCCACCTTCCCCACCCATACCAACTGAACCACCTTTACCACCCATACCACCTCGTATGTTTATTTTACGAACAACATTGTGTTCACTTCTCTTAGAATTGT
>Ga0181570_10001563_pt1 | contig 19533 bp, 17 predicted proteins | sample 101ome_18_FD_148667 | JGI IMG/M metagenome (GOLD analysis project Ga0181570, IMG submission 148667) | Coastal salt marsh microbial communities from the Groves Creek Marsh, Skidaway Island, Georgia - 101406AT metaG (spades assembly) | ecosystem: Environmental > Aquatic > Marine > Intertidal zone...
ATACAGAACTGTACTAACAACTTTCTTAGGTAGCAGTCAAAAAGCCAACGCTGAACTTGATAGACTACAAAAATTAGCAAATAGTTTGCCACAAGACTTGCAGGACATTACACAAGCATTTACTATTTTGCAGCGTAATGGTATTGACACAAGCAGTGAATCACTAAAAGCATTTTCAAACATTGCAACTGCTAACGCTAAGTCGTTTACACAACTCGGCGAAGCAGTTGCTGATGCACTTACTGGTGAGTTTGAAAGACTTAAAGAGTTTGGTATCAAAGTATCAAGAGAAAATGATCAATTTGTTGCAAGAATTGGTGACCAACAGGTTGCAGTAGCAAATTCAACCACAGACCTTGTAAGACAGTTGCAAAGACTGGGTGAAGAAGGTGGTAGATTTGGCGGAGCAGCCGCAGCCAATGCAGATACACTGGATCAAAGTTTCAGTAACTTAAATGGTGCAATATTTGAAACAGCCGTCACAATTGGTGAACAGTTAAGACCAGCATTGAAAGATGTTGTAGACGATACAGCCGCATTACTACGCAACAATGAAAAACTTGTAGAACAATTTGGTGTAGGATTAGGTGAAGCAATCAAAGGTACAGCAGAAGCAATTAGGTTTCTTGCAAGAAACTTTGATTTAATCAGAGATGCTATACTTGCAGTTGCATTTACAAGACTTGCAACAAGTGTTGCTAACTTAGGTGCTAAAATTGGTAGTTTTACAGCAAATGCAAAAGGATTTAAAGGATTCTTCAGCGGTGCTGGTAAAGCAATCACTGCTTTTGCACTAACAATTCCCCGTGCAATAGCAAGTTTATTAGGACTTAGCGGTGCAATTTCTACAATTGCAAATATGCACCCGATTGGTAGAATACTAACTATAGGATTAGGTGCAGCAGTTGCAGCACTTGCATTTGCGAGAGATCATTTAATTCAAATAGGCAATACACAAACAACTCTTACTGAAATATTAAGAGCAGGTTGGTGGAAAGCCGGTGAAATGATTCAATATGTAGTTGAAAGTGCCGGAGGCTGGTGGACAGCACTTAAAGATCGTATAGTAAGTATATTCCAAGGCGATATGGCTGGTTCAATATATGGGTTTTTTGATTGGTTTTCAAGAACAACAAATAAAGCATTGAATTTCATTATTCAACTTTATATGGCATATCATGAAACTGTTTTAGAAGTTTATAGAAATATACCAGCAGCCGCAGCAGGTGCATTTGACTTTATGCTTAACAAAGGTGCACAGTGGTTTTATGGAATGTCTGCTTGGTTCAAAGACTTACAAGCAATTTTTGCAAGATTGATTAACTTTATGGTTACCAAGTTTGCAGAGTTTGTTGCAATGACAGGCAGTGTGTTTAACAAAGCCGCTGAAATGTTAGGACTTGATTTTTCAGTCGATACAATGGGTATTCAAGCCTGGGCAAGTAGTTTTGAAGCAAGTGTTATTAGAGCAGAAAATGCCGCATCAGGATTTAGAGATAAAGCCGCAAGTTATGCAGAAGCAGCCAGCAACAGTTTCAATGATGTTAATTTCGATGTTGATTACGGCGAAATATTTGACACTGATTACTTAGGTAATTTTGCAAGCAGTATTTCAAATTATTTTGGACAAATTGGTGCTAGTGTTGAAGATCTTGTTTTAGATTATAGAGAATATCAAGCAGAAGAACAAAAGCGTATCAATATGGAGCAAATAGCATTAGAAAGTGCACAAAGATTTGGCGATAGTGTTGGTGCTGTAAGCACTGCAGTACAAGAGCAAACAGATACAATAACTGATAACACACAAGCAATTGAAGGTATGCTAACCAAATATCAACAAGCAACCAAAGCAATTAAAGATTTCCACACAGAACAAAGAGATGTTTCAAATGGTATGAAATTACTAGAAGCAGACTTTGTATCAGGAAAATATGACTTAAACGAATTCAAAATTGGTATGGAAGCAATGGGTGCGGGAATGGATGACATTCAAAACCGCAGTATTGCAATGGGTGTTACACTTGTAGATGCATTTACAGATGCAGGCAACAGTCTAGCACAAGGACTTGCAAGAGGTATTGCAAGAGGTGAAGGTATTATGAAGTCATTCAAAAACTTTATGCAAAGTATACTTGAAACAATCCTTACACAGATTATTCAACAAGCGTTTATTAACCCAATGATTCAAAGTATGACAGCAGGCTTTAGTCAAGCATTTAGTGCATTTGGAATGGGCGGTGTTGGTGCATTCGGAATGAGTGGCGGCGGATTGTTAGGCGGTCTATTTGGAGGCGGCGGAGGTCTGTTTGGACTATTAGGCGGCTTCCTTGGCTTTGCAAGCGGTGGTGTTGTCCCAGGTATGCCAACAAAAGGTGACAGTGTTCCTATCCTAGCCACCCCTGGAGAAGTTATATTAAATAAAAGACAACAGGGCGAAGTTTTGCAAGCAAAAAGAGATGAACCACTTACTGTTAATTTTAACTTGCAAGCAATCGACACACAATCAGGAACAGAGTTTATACTCAAAAACAAAAAACAAATTACAGGTGTTATTCAACAAGCGTACAACACCAGAGGCCAATCAGGACCATTAGGATAATAATATGAGCAATGTTTTCAAATATCCAAATACATACTATCAACCTTATAGTTGGATAAATTCAGGTGACATATATTTAGGTGCACTACAAAGAGCAAACTACTACTTAAATCACGACAATACAAATTACCCATATACAAAACAGTATCTTGGAGAAACTGCAACAACAGACAGATTTGCAGGATTAAATCCTCGCACACCTGCTAAAATGTTGGAGAAAGTTAGTTTGCATAGACAATACTATGGACATTTTAGTGACAAAAATTCAAACAATTATCCAAGTTATGAAAGTATCTACACAGAATGTTTGATTGACTGTTATTTTCACGAAATCAAAGGTAGATCAACAAGTTCATACCCAGAGCCTACAACAGGCACATTAAGAATTAATTGTAAAAGAGATGCAAACAGTCACCCAAACAACAGTGGTGATCCAACAAAAGTAGTTCCTATCAATTTAAGCAGTCCAGATACACACGGTTTAGGCAATTCAATAACACCGTATCACAACCTTGATCCAATCAAAGTTCAATTTTCAGGGTATGATACAAGTGTTCCTGGTGAATGGGGCAACTACCTAAACTTTGCAGACAATGGTGGTACATACTTTTATTTGAAAGTTATCAATTCACAAACTGTTGAAGTATACACAGACAGTGGTTATACAACACCAGTAAACATTGGACCAAGTGGTTTAAACTGGGGTGCATATATTCACGACCTTAATAATGCTTATGTTATTTCAGATGACAGCACATATAGATATCAACTTATAAATGTTACTTTTGTTGATCGTGGCAATAGAGTGTTTACATATTATGACAAAGATTACTATTCAGGTTATGGCAACAGTGTAAACAACAACTTTGGTGCAAACATAGTTGGCGCAAGACCTTTCTTTTATGTAAAGACACAGCCAATTGCAACAGCACCAAACTATAACAGTAATTTACCAATGGATTATGCAAGTTATGCAGAATGGTGGTATGACAGTCAATATTTGCCTGGCGTAACTATACAGTGTGCAGGTGATGGATTGCCATACACAGGTGTTGGTAATAATGGTTGTGTAACAGGCGTAACATTTGATGAAGAATTCTGTGGTAGATTTAATAGTGGAGGCACAGCCGCTGATCCATTTGATGGTGTAGGCGAAGAATGTGCTTTAAGTGTTGCAACATTAGACAGTGATCCAGCCGCAGGATATACCTTCTTCTTAAGTAATGTTACACAAGCAAATCCAGCAGTTGTTACATTTGCAAATAGTGTATTTGACCAAAGTGCAACAAGTGAATTTTCAATGAAAACATTCCGTCAAGTTGGTGGTATGACAGAACTCGACGGTTTAATGGTATACTTAAAATCAACAGGACACAACACTGCTGAATTATACTATGACCATAACTTTACTTCACCAGTTGACAGCACAGGGTTTTCAGCATATACTGGGTCACCTGAAGCGGGTGATATGGCAGACTTTGATAATAATAGTTTGCAAGGTGATGGTGTATTTTCACCAAGTTACACAGGTGATAGTTTAGGAAGTGATTTTGATAACTACAATCCACAACCATTATCTACAACAAATGCTGGTAGTGCAGATCAAGTATGGCCAAGAACAGTTAGCCCTGCTAAAATGGACATACAGTTAATTCAACCAACACGCAAAACATACGGACAAGACTTAACACGCTATACCAACAGTACTGGTGCATATGGATATAGATTGACATTGACATACAACAATATTTCAAAAGATGCGTGGCGTGAGTTTGATGGCTTTATCAAAGGTATGCGTGGAGCAACTGCACCATTCCATTTCTATTATTTCAATAATACAGATGGCGGTGGTTATAGAGTATTTGATAGTAGCCAAGACACTATAGACACTTGGGAGGCTTCAAGAATCGCACTTGCAAAACCTGTTTCAGCAGGTGATACAAAAATAACATTCACAGGCTTTAAAGCAGATGGATCAGCACCAGGAACAAATACACGCATTGTTTCCAGAACTAACGATGTATTCTTCGCTGCTCATACATATCGTGATAGTTATACAGCAAACAATGTTGGGTTTGCAGGCGGTGAGTTTCAAACAAATCAATTCGGTGAAGCAATCATACGATTTACACATCCTTTCAAAAATACATTGAGTGCATTAAACAACAGTATAACTCCGACCAGAGGATGGACATACCTACAGTGTATGTTAGCAGATGATGAAGTAGAATATGATTTCCACCCAATAGGTGATTTTGTTAGTTTTAAAGTAGATTTGGATGTAGTATAATGACAGAACAAGTAGATGTAGATGAAATGAATTTTAGCGATTTACAGTGGTATGTTTTAAGATTTACCACAAATAAATTTGAATGGGGACACAATGACTGCAATACTTTTATTGTAGAATATGTAGACTGGATAAAAGGCACAAACATAATCAGCGAAGTCAAAGGCAAGTACTGGGATGCAAAAAGTGCATTTCGATTTACAAGAGATTATAAAAAATTAGATGCTGGGCTTGAAGAACAAGGGTTCGAACAAGTAGAAGAATTACAAGATGGTGACATTGTCACATTCGTAAAAAATGGTTTTGTTTGCGGGCATATATATGCTTATAACAGGATGCACAGCATGGACACAGATCACGGTTATATGAGTATACCAAGCAATCAAGTTAACATCAATCATCCTGATCTTAAGATTTGGAGATACAATGTCGGGTCGTGATATGGATAATGCAACCCAAACAGAGGTTGCAAAGAACAATATAACTGGATTTGAATTACTGGAGTTACAATTAGATGACGGCACTTATCGTTTTACCAACGGCCCCTGGGATGCAACTTATGGTGGCAATACTTACCAGGCTCTTGGAAACTTTTTAGGTTTTTCAGACATACAAGAAAATACCCAAATGCAAATCGCAGAGGTGACGGTCACCTTAACTGGCTTGAGACAAGAAGACTTTGGGTATTTTGTAAACACAGACTTTATCGATAGAACAGTTGTAATTTATAGACAACTTTGGAATGACCAAGATGGTGTTGTAGGCACATTCAAAATATTCGAAGGTAGACTAAAGAACGCCGCAGTAGAAGATTCGGGCGAAGAACTTACAGTTGGTGGAACTGCGTCAAATCAGTTTGTCGACTTTGAAAGAACAGCAGGCAGACGCACAAACAATGATGAGCAGCAATTCTATTACACCGGCGATTTGTTTTTCGAGTTTGCCAAAGAAGTGCTTAAAGAGATAAAATGGAAACCATAATATGGCAGTAGCATTACCAATACTAGGCGGATTAGGAGCAGGTGCAGCAGGCTTCTTTGGTATCAGTCTCGCAGCGACATCACTTACAGCAATCTTAATTGGCGGATTGATTGTTGTTGGCGGTGCATTGCTTGTAGGCAAAATGATAAAAGCAAAACAAGCAGGTGCTGGTAGACAAGATCCCGGTATGCTTGTTAACAAGAACTCAAACAATGATCCAATTCCAATTGTATATGGTGAACGCAGAGTAGGTGCTACAAGAACTTTTATGCGTAGTGCAGGTGCAGATGGAGCAAGTGGATCAAACGAATACTTGCACATTGTGTACACAATTTGCGAAGGTCCAATTGAAGATATTACAAAAGTGTTTTTCAATGATCTTTTAATTTTCAAAAAGAGTGCAATAGGTGCAAGTGATCCAGATTTTGACAACACAACTGGTATTGCATTGAACGCAGGTGAGGATGGTATAGACTACAGTGGAATAGTTGAAATTATTGCTTACGATGGTAGCCAAACCACAGCAGATCCTGTTTTGGTTAGTAGATTTTCAGAATGGACAAGTGCTCATGTAGGTAATGGTATTGTTTATGCTTATGTTCGTTTGAAGTATGACAGAGAAGCGTTTAGTGGGCTTCCTACAGTTACATTTCAAGTAAAAGGTCGTAAAGTCCGTGATGTAGACAATATTTCAAATCCAGAAGCATATTCAAAAGATCCTGCAAACATTGTATATGATTATTTGACACATCCAATTTATGGCAGAGGCTTTAGCAGTGATTTACTCGACATTACAAGTTTTCAAGACGCACAAGATTACTATGAAGGCACTCACACATACTTGGGTGCTGCAAGATATGTTTTAGATGGTGCTCTTTCAACAGACGACAACACATATGAGAACACACAGCGTATACTTGCTTGTTGTAATAGTGCACTTATATTCTCAAATGGGCGTTATAAACTTATACCTTTCAAACAAGCCAACAGTACAGATACCGTCAACGAAAGTCATATTGTAGATAACTGGAATATGTCATTCGGGGACAAAACAAATAGATTTAACACTGTAAAAGTTCGCTTTACAAATGAATCGGATGATTATCAGCAAGGATCAGCAGTTATAGAAAACAGCACATTTAAAACAGCAGATAATGGACTTGTTTTACAAAAAGAAATTGGATTAGATTTAGTTGTAGATCCAGACCGTGCAAAACTTATTGCATACGAATTGATGAAACAAAGTCGTTATGATACAACTGTAGAACTAACACTACCACACACTAAACAAACAATCGAACCTATGGATGTTATAACATTTGAGCATCCATATCTGCCAGATGACACACCAACACTATACAGAGTGTTGGATGTTGCACTGCGAGCAGATGGCACATTACAAGTGCAACTGCAACAGTATAACGCAAGTGTGTATACCGAAGAGGATCCTGCAACGCTATGAGTAAAATTATTATCAACCAAGAAGCAACCTTTGTTAGTGACGGTAATGACATTATTGACACGCTTAATGAACTTTCAGATGTTACAATTAGCAGTCCTTCAAACAACCAAATACTAAAATACGACACTGGCACAAACAAATGGGTAAATGCTACAAACAGCGAACTAGTTTCACTAGATGGCTTGAGCGATGTAACCATAACCAGTGTTGCAAATGGTGATACACTTGTATATGACAGCACATTAGGCGAATGGATAAATGTAACAGGTGGTGCTGGTGCATCCAACTTAAATGGTTTAAGTGATGTTACAATTACCAGTGTAGCAGATGGCGAACTATTAGTGTACAACTCATCAAGCAGTCAATGGGAAAACACAGATACTATTGACGGCGGAACTTACTAAGCATTGAACCCAACGAGGAAGAATGAAACTTATAAAAGGCAAAATTCACTTAGCAGGTGAATACTATTGGATCAGAGGTATTAGTAGTCCACACAGAATGGTCCAATCATATATGGATATCAGTAAACTTGTTTGTGCTGTAGCAGGCACAAAACCAATGATACACGGCGAATGTGTCTGGGGTCAAATATTTGGCAGACCAGGCATATTCACTTTTTACTATACCAGTGAAGAAATAGAACAACGAGCAAAACTCACAGATGGCATTCATTACATTTGGAGTAGACAACCAACCAAACGCAGTCAAGAAAAAGAAGCACTACCTACCGTAAGCAAAAGAAGTAGACCTACACCGGACGAACCTTGGCATGCATGGGATGACGATCAAATCAAACAAAAACTATATGATATATGTAAAGATTTAGTTGAAACAAATGATTCAATGGAAGTAGTGTGTTTTAGACATTCAATGACTCACTATGGATTTAAAGCACTGTTTGAAATGTATGGAGTAGAATACTATGAGTGGACGAATTATAAAACGATACCTACGCACTTTGACAAAACCCCAGAGTTGGCTTGGGAATTTCCCTCTATGTCCAGCATTAGTGGGTAATGTTGATCGTGTTCATATAGTAGAGTATACCGAAGAGGTTTTAGACACTATATGTTGCACCTGGAATGCAATAAAACCATTTAGTGTTGCTATATATTGCTATGGAAAAAGCGATGTTTGGTTAGATAACACAGCAGAAGAAATAGAAACTCATTATCCAGAAATAGCAGTACTTTGGCATCATCCAGCAGAACCTAGATATATCAAAGGGCATAAAACACCTACGCCAGATATTCCATTACTCATACTACAAAGCCGAGCAGAACTAATCGCAGAGAAAGAAAGATTAAAGCAATTAGGTTATTATCGTTATTGGAAGTAATATCTTTGAACTAAAGTTCAAAGGAAAACATCACTGTCGTTCGTTTTCATTTATTTCAAAGTCGAAGTTTTTTTTATTTCGAATATATTTGATTACATCCAATGAAGTCAGACGACGGCTATACACGAGAAACACAAAAAAAATAAAAGGTTTTGTGCCTCATGTATAACCGCCGCATAAATCTCATCCAAAGCCTGACGAGACATACTGTATTGCATTTTACGGAGGACGGATGTATTGAAACCTCCAACTCTTGTTAGTAAGTTACCCTTGAACTAACTGAGCAAATGTGCGGCCCTTGAACATCAATACTAATACAGCAATATTGAGTCTTATAGGGTCATTAGCCGTCATATTACAACCTATGTTTTTGCACCTTTTTGAGTGACTGCCTGTCTCACTTTTCTTTGGGACTTTGCCCATCTTCTCTTTACTAATTTAGCCAATTTGAATACTGCCATCATTTCTGCCTTTTTAATTGCCTTAGGGGATTTTTTCATTATTGCCTGTAGAGTTTTTACTTCTTCTTGTTTGAGCCTGTAATTGCGGTCACTTGAGCCTTTGATAATATTATGTGCTAATTTTTTTGCCTGTAGTTGTTCGGTAGAAACATTACTATCAATCTGCTTTTTATTCAACCCAACAGTTTTTGACCAATAGCCCACTAGTTGCTCTTGTTCAATATTATTAGATTGATTGTACTGATTATTCATAATGTTTACCTTTGTGCCTTAATACAAGTTTATTTATACAAATAAAATCATCCTTTGTCAACCGAAAAAAAAGGAGCAGTGAGAAAGGTAAAAACTCACTGCTCCAAGCCTGTATTAAGTTAAGTTTATGTAAAGGAGACAATTTAATGTTACAACACATTATTTGTCAGCGTTAAAGTATGATGGATTAGGCTAGTAAAACTAGATAGGCAGCATCATACTAAAACAGTAAATTATTAGGAGACAACTCAATGGCTATAAGTTATCCAAGTAATACAACAAGATGTTTGGAGAACAAGTCAAATGTATTACACCTAATCTTTAATGCCTACAAAGTTATTTATACATGAAAAAAACCCTTTGTCAACTAAAAAATGCAAAAAAAGCACCTTTTTCTTAAAGAATTTTATTGACTTACTAAATACTATTGTGTTATAAAGTAGTTATAACATATATTAGGAGAAACAAAATGTATGAACTAACAGATCAACAAATTAGATATCTAAACGGCACTGCACTGCAGATGCTTATGGAACTAGATCCAGACTTTAAGATGAAACACAAGCGTAGAATTTATAGAGAAACAATTCATAAACTTATGTTACATGTTTCAGAAGAATACTGGAGACTACAACATCAAGAGAAGGCTAACTAATGCCAGAGTTTGAATACAGAGAATTACGGAATATGAACCCTCGCCCGGGTGTACGCTATGGAACAAAGTATTACATACAATCACCTAAACAGCGTGAAGTTCTTGCAGAGCATATCATAACAGTGTGTGACGAAATTGCACACTTAACACTTGAAAATGATGAACTGGCACGATGGTTAGAATCTCCAGATGATCGTTTTAAGCGTGATAGAAATAGAGCGGAAAAGCCAGGCAAATACAAAACGCCACTTGAACTGCTTGAAGATAGTTTAGGCGAAGCACACGGTAAAAAACGCAATGGCGATCCAAAAGACTTTGCACAAGCACCAATTGATCGTTGGAACAAACTATGGGAAGATATTCCAAATTATCAAATTGAAATGGTCACCGAACGACCTAAAAATTACAATCCAAATTTTGACAGATTATTCAGGAGATAACAGTGGGTAGAACAAAACAAGAGCGTCCTCCATTTTGGAGACAATACAATTTAATTAAAAATAGTGCAAAGCATCGTAATATTGCTTGGGAACTTACATATGAAGAATGGATCAACTTTTGGGGAGATGACATACATCGTATGGGCAGAGATCATCCAGAAGCAATTCAATTGACACGCATTGATCAATCGAAAGGTTATAGTTTAGATAACATCGAAAAGGTGTCCAAATCAACACTAAGCACAAGACACTGTCCACGCTATCTTAAAAGCAGAATACCAGTTGTTACACCATATGGAGAGTTTGATAGTTTTAACCATGCAGCCAGAGAATTGGGAATGTGGAGTGCAGCGGTTAGGATAAAATGTTTAAGCAAATCACCTAAATTAAGTGATTGGTATGTAAAAGAGGCCGGGCAGTAAGTTAAGAATACCCGACCTCAAGCACAGCAGAGCCCTTTATGGGCTCTGTAGTATTTACTAAATAGTAGCACACAAGGAGCACAGCAAAATGAAACTACCTGACGAGGTAATCGAACAAGCACAACTGAGAAAATTACAAATCAGTTGTTTGAAAATGATAAATGGACTATTGGCATTTACCTATATAATAGGCACAGTATGGGTATTCGCAAAAGTAGTCCAAATGATAACAGGATAAAGACAAATGGCCAATAGTCTAACAATAATTGATAGCACTACAAACGAAGTGCTAATACAAATCGACCAAGGTGCAGACTTTGGTCAAACTCTCCGTTTCTATACGGATGATACAAACACAACCCCCAAAGACATTTCAGGATATGAATTTAGATCAAAAGCCCGTTATGGTACGCACAAAAATGATAATGATGTAGTAGAATTTACTGCAGCAATCACAGATGCAGCAAATGGCGTGGTAAACTTTGCACTAACCGACACACAAACTGCAGCAATGAAAGCAGGCAAGTGGAAATACGACTTAGAGATGGTTGACAGTGGTGGTACAGTAAGTAGAATTATGTGGGGCGACTTAGAAGTTGCACCGGAGGCTACCTACTAATGACAAGCGTAACCTTAACCGACCTAACCGAAGAAAATAATATCACACTATCAGTTGATAGTGCAAACAACAGTGTAGCAATTAGCCAAACAACAGTTGTCCCAACACTTAGTATTAGTTTAAGTGCGGCAGGTGAAGTAAACACCATTTCAAACATAGGATCTGGTGCCCAAATTTACAAAGAAAAAGTTGGCACTGACTTAAGACTCCGCACACTTATAGGCGGCACGGGTATATACGCAATTACAAACAACGAAGACATTACCTTTTCATTAGGTGATGTCAACGGTGAGATTGATACAGACCTTGTCCCAGATGGCAATGAAACCAGAGATTTAGGTAGTTTAACCAATCGCTGGCGTGACTTGTATTTGAGTGGCACCAGTATTGATTTAGGTGGTGCAAGCATTACAAGTGATGGCACTATCGTTGCAATACCAGATAATTCAACTGCAGGCGGTTATAGAATTATAACTGTAAATGACACAACAGATGATATTCCAGAAGGCACAACAAATCAATACTTCACAACAGCAAGATTTGACACTGCGTTTGCAACCAAAGACACTGATGACTTAACTGAAGGCACTACTAATGTATATTATACTGATGCTCGTGCAAGAGGTGCAGTAAGCGTAACACAAGCGGCTGCAAGCGGTGATGGAACACTTGCATACAACAGTACAACAGGTGTTTTAACATATACACCGCCAGACTTGTCAGGTTATTTGACAAGTTATACTGAAACAGACCCAGTGTTTACAGCAAGCCCAGCGAGTGGCATTACTTCAACAAACATTACTAATTGGAACACTGCATATGGCTGGGGTGATCACAGCACTGCGGGTTATCTTACAAGTGAAACAACAACCACACTGAGTTTGGCAACCAATATTTTAACATATACAGATGAAACAGGCACTGACACAAACATTGACTTGAGTCTATACTTGGATGATACAAATTTAGCAAGACTAACAAGCGGCACATTAGATGGATCAACAGGTATTGCTACATTTACAAGAGATGATGCAAGTACATTTACAGTTGACTTTTCAGACTTATTAAACATTACATTTGCAGATTTAAGTGTTACACAAAACGCCGCAAGTGGTAACGGAACATTATCATACAACAACACAAACGGTGTATTCACATATACACCACCAGATTTAAGTGCATACTTAACAAGTTATACAGAAACAGATCCAATCTTTAGTGCAAGTGCAGCATCAGGCATTGCTGGCAGCGATATTACAAATTGGAACACTGCGTATGGATGGGGTGACCATAGTGTAGCAGGATATTTGACTTCATACACCGAAACAGATCCGGTGTTTAGTGCAAGTCCAGCAGCAGGTATTACCTCAACAAATATTACAAACTGGAATACAGCATACGGTTGGGGCGACCATAGTACACAGGGTTATTTGACAAGTTTCACAGAAACAAACGACCTTACAGCCGCAGTTACTTGGGCAAATGTTCCAGATGCAAACATTACACAAACAAGTGTCACACAACACCAAGCCGCACTGTCAATTACCGAAAGTCAAATATCTGACTTATCACATTATACTGATAGTGATGTTGATGCACACTTAAACACAAGTAGTGCAACAGCAGGACAAGTATTAAGTTGGAATGGCACTGATTATCTATGGTCAACAGACGCAGCAGGTATTGAACTAACAGATTTAAGTGTAACAACAGACGCAGCCTCAAATGGAGGCACACTTGCATATGACAACACAACAGGCGTGTTTACATTTGCACCAGCAGATTTAACAAATTTAGATGCAAGCACTTCACTTAATGTTGTATATACAGCGGTTAACAAAGACACTGTAAGTCTTGCAAAAGGCACACCAGTTTATGCAAGTGGTGGCACAACAAGTGGACAAACTGTTGAAGTTGCGGCAGCAGACGCAAGTGATCCTGCTAAAATGCCAGCAATTGGTGTATTAGGCGAAACACTCGCAGTAGATGGCGAAGGCGAACTGCTTATCTTTGGACAAATACAAGGTATTGACACACAAACACCAGGATTTAGCGTAGGTGATGTTATCTATGTTGCAGATGGTGGTGGATTTGACAATGCCGCACCAACAGGTGAAAGCAACATTATTCAAAACTTGGGTGTTGTTACAAAAGTTCATAGCAGCAACGGCGGCGGACTTATTGAAGGTTCAGGCCGTGGTGCAGCAACACCAAACTTAGACGACGGCAAAATCTTTATTGGTAATGCAAGTAATCAAGCAACAACAGCAACACTTGATACAAGTATTGTTCCAGAAGGAACAAACCAATACTATACAACTGCAAGATTTAACGCAGATTTTTCAACTAAATCAACAACAGATTTAGCAGAAGGGTTAAATTTATATTACACAGATGCAAGAGCAAGACTGGCATTATCAGGTGGCACTGGTGTAACATACAACAATAGTACTGGTGAAATTGCAATTGGCCAAGCGGTAGAAACAACAAGTGATGTCACATTTAACGATGTGCAAATTGATGGTGATTTAACTGTAGCAGGCACAACAACTACAATTAACACGGAAACTGTTACAATTGCAGACAATATGATCTTGTTAAACAGCAATGAAACAGGCTCGCCAACACAAAATGCTGGTATTGAAATCGAGCGTGGAACACAACCAAATGTTCAATTCCGTTGGGTTGAAGGAGGAGGTTATGGTTACTGGTCAACTGCAGGCGAAGAAATAATTGTAGGTGACCTGATCGCAGGCGGAAGTATTTCATTTAATGCCGGCGGTGCATTAAAAGGTGATGTAGCCGCATTAAATGGAACTGTTGTATTAGACAGCGGAACTGATGGCACCAATGCTACATTTACAGGAACAGTAACAGGAACAGTTAGCAGTATTGCAAACCACGACACAGATGCACTCACAGAGGGTGCAACTAACTTGTATTATACAGATGCAAGAGCCAACACGGCGATAGATGCCCGTGTAGATGCTACTTTCGTAGAAAATCTCAATATTGATATTGATGGTGGCACATATTAACCTATATAGGAGTGACAAATGGCAAATAGAATTAAACTAAAACGCAGCAACACAGGTGGTAGTGCACCTACTACAGCAAACATTGAGGTGGGTGAAGTTGCAATGAATATGGCAGATAGACTGTTATATTTTAGAGATCCCTCAAACAATATCTTATCATTTACTATTGAAGATTTGAATAACTTTGATACTGATGATCTTACAGAAGGTGCAACTAACCTTTATTACACAGATACTCGTGTAAATGCAAACTTTTCAACAAAAACAACTGATGCACTAACAGAAGGCACAAGTAACCTTTATTACACAGATGGTCGTGTAGACACACACCTAAACACAAGTACAGCCGCAACTGGCGAATTTTTAAGTTGGAACGGTAGTGATTATGATTGGGTTGCTGGCGGCGGCGGAGGCATCGCAGATGTTGTAGATGATACAACACCACAACTTGGCGGTGATTTAGACTTAAACAGCAACAATATCAACGGCACAGGCAATATTAATATTTCGGGTAGTATTACTGGTGTTGGAATGACAAACAATGCAACCAGTTTCGGTGAAGCATTGATTGCAAGTCGCACAAACAGTAGTGGCACTTTTGGTGCAAGTTTTCAAAATGATAAATCAACTACACTAGCAGATGGTGATTTTTCAACTTCAGCAGGTTTTGCAATTAAGCCAAGCACAGGTAGCACTGCATATCCTGCTTTCATTCACGCTGAATATCATTCAATAACCGGTAACCGTTTACATTTTAAAATGTATAATGATGGTGTAAGCACATTTGGAACTAACACAGGTTTAGATTTAGGTGCCAATGACGCAGAATTCTTTGACGGTGATTTAACACTTTCAACTGATGGAACTAATCAAACAATTGGCAGCACAACTGGTAATATTACACTTGCACCTGGCACTGGCAGTAGTCAAATTATTGCTGAAAATGGATTTAAAGTTCAATCAGATGGTAGCACTTCAGATCCATATCTTCAAATATTAAACATGCAAAACACACCAGGCAACTATAACGGCCTTGGTCAAATGCAATGGTATGGAAAAAATAGCACCAATGGTTATGTAAAAACTGCTAACATTGAAAGTTATTTTACCAGCGATACAGCAGGATCTGAAAACAGTGAACTTGCATTCCGTGTTATAGATGGCGGTTCTGAAATGACACCAATGATTATGAACAGTAGTGCGGTTGTTGTGACAGGCGGCGCTGAATATTTCTTCAGAAATCAAGACAATGGTAATGCTCCTGATATTAAATTAAACAACACCAATAGTTCGATTGCAAACAACGATCTATTAGGACAAATTCACTTCGCAAAAAATTATAGCAATCACGCACAAATTGAATCAAGAATTACAGATATCACTGGCGGTAGTGAAGACACAAACTTTGAATTCTATGTTAAAAGAAACGGTTCATTACAACAGTATCTAGTCATTGGTGATAACGGTAGAATAATACCCAAAGCCAATGTTGATGTGGAATACAGTTGGTTGCAAATTAAACAGAATGCCTCTACAGCAACACAATATTTCTATAGAGATGATAATCACGGCAATGGTGCTCTTATAGGTCAAACTGAATCGTGGGGAACGGATAATTTCGGCGGTGCAAAACAATATACTAGAATCAGATCAAGAGCAGATGATAATAGTTCAAGTGGTGTTAGTGGATCAATTGAATTACAAGTTTCAAACGCTGGCACAATGGACACAATTGCAACAATTGACAAAAGCGGTATTGAACTGGTAGGTTACAGAGAAACTGCAAACCCACCAGGTAGTTCAGGCACAATTGCACCAGATCCAAGTGGCGGAACATACGGTGTAATTACACTGGGTGGTAATATTACATTTAACGGCTTTACAAACCCAATTGCAGGACAAAGTTATACGCTGGTAATCAAACAACCAAGCAGTGGTGGACCATACACACTAACTTCAAGTATGTTGTTCTCAGGTGGTGGTAAAACATTAAGTACTGCAGCAAACGCAGTAGATGTAATGACTGTGTTTTATGATGGCACAAATTATTATGCCTCACTAACATTAGGATACGCATAATGCCTTTAGGATTTGGATCAGGAACACGCAGAGCGGCAGCCAACACTGCCGCTTCAGGCGGATCAGGAATAGGATTACTCGGCGGCCCAGGCGGTTTTTCGGCAAGTTCCGGTGAACCACTAGGCACATTATTATACACATTTTCAAACCCCGACACGCACGACACTACCAGTGATCAATTCGGTAGTAGTGAAATGGAATTTTCACCCAATGGAGAATTTTTAGCAGTTGGTGCTTATCAAGCCGATACTTCAAGCAATACTTCAACAGGTGAAGTGCATTTATATGATCTTATAAATGAATCACGAGTATGGACTGTAGAAGGCACACAGTCTAACGAATTTTTTGGCAAAAGAGTCGATGTATCTGATAATTATGTATTTGTTAGTCACGAAAGATACAACGCAGGCGGTTATTCTGTAGTAGGCCGTGTTACAATATATGATATCTTTACAGGAAATCTTGTAGCAACAATAAATCCTTCGACTAACTCAAATAATAGATATTTTGGAAATATGATTTGTATAAATCCTGATACAGATCAGTTAGCAGTATATGAATCAAGCACAGATACAATTTATATCTACAACAGTAGCAATTACAATACAGTAGAAACAACAATTAGTAATGCCACTGGCTCAACTTCAACATTTACTGAAGGTGAAATGGACGGCGATGCTAATTACTTTGCAATCGGAAGAGCCATTCCAGATAGTGTAAGAGTATTTGATTGGGATGGCAATTTAGAAACTACTATCAATCCGTCAACAAGTTATAAATTTGGTATTAGTGTAAACTTAAATGGCGATTATCTTGTTGTTGGCGATAATGGTTATACTGATGGTAATGATGGCGCAGTATTTGTTTATAACACCAGCAATTGGAGTTTAAATTATTCCAAATCATATGTTTCTGCAAGTAGTTTATATGGCGCCAATGTTGATACAAGTCCAGAATATATGATTGTAGGTGCTAACTGGGTAAATTCAGGCGGACAATATCATAGTGGTGCCGCTTATCTTTATGATATTAGTAATGGCAATTTAGAAACTACTATTACACCAACAACAGCAGTTAGAAATGGTGCATTTGGTATATCAACTGCTATCAATCGATATAGATACGCTGTTGGACACGCTGGTGAAAACAAAATCTATGTTTATAGCACAGGCGAATAATTAGAAAGGATTACTCATGTCTTATGATGAGGGAACGGATACTGTAACGGAACAGCAGGAAGAACCAAAAACTCGTAGAGGCCGTCCAAAAAAAGAGATGGACTACAGTAAAATAGAGCGTATGGCAGAAGTGGGATGTACTAAAAGAGAAATATCCTACATATTAGACATACACGAAGATACGCTTGCAAGACGCCCAGAAGCAGTCGAAGCATATGAGAGAGGTGCAGAGAATAGTAAAGTTAGATTACGCCGTGCAATGATGTTTAACGCTATTGACAAAGGCAATCCAACTATTCAAATCTTTTTAGCGAAAAATATGTTGGGAATGAGTGACCAAGGTATGACAAACACTGACGACAACGGTGTACTACCTTGGGAAGATTGATTTAATCAGCCCATACAAACAAAAAGCCCCTACTTGGGGCTTTTTGTATTATGCTGTTTCCTCTACATAATACCAGTCAGACCATTTTTCTTTAGTGCTTTTTATTCTATTTCCTATAGAACCTTTGTCAACACCATAGAATTTAGCGGCATTAGTGGCACTTGCAAAAATACCATCTGGTGTATGACATTTTTTACTATTTGACTTGCCAAACTTACTCATACGCAATTTCTTTTCTTCTAAAGTCTCAGCAGGTGGTTTTGGTTTTGCCCATCCACTTTTTCTACCAACATAGTTTAGGTGTCCGTTTCTTTTTAAATGGTAACGGATAGTATCACTGTGAACATTATAATGTTCACTCCATTGGTTGATAGTTTTACCTTCAAAAACAGTTGCTTGTTTTTTTCTGAGTTGAACAATTTTAGCAATATGTTTTTCTACAGTAGGAGTTCTTGTAAAAGTTCTACCTTTTAAACTAATATCATAATCAGCACCGTTCTGCCACATCTTTAGTCTCCTTTATCAACTTACAATTATAATATAGTATGTAATGGCCCTAATTACAAGAGCCAATACAATCTTTTTTAGTCAAAATCTACAGTTAATGCAAATTCTTTCCAAATTGCTGGATGCTGATTGTAAATTGTACAAAGCATTTTAATTGTTCGAAATGATATTTGCTCAAAATGATCAAGGTTATCAGAAATAAAATCGATAATTTCTTGACGAACTTCTTGAGGAATATCGTGCTCATCAAAGCATAGTATACGCTGTTCTTCATTCATCATTGTAAAATATTCTAACTCCCATTCTACATTAGGCAACCCAGTTTTAAAGCATAATACACGATCAAGAATTGGCTTCATAATACGCTGAGATTTGCTCGGACGCTTACCTTTAGGTGTTGATAAGTTTTTGTTAGTAATGATAATAACACGAGCAGTCATTTCAAAACTATTTGGCAAATCGATTGATTGCAAATTACTGTTTTGTTTAGTCCAAGTAACACGGCGTACTGCTTTTGTATCAGTTGCTGCTTTAAGGATATTTGCTGCTTCTTCGCTTTCAAACAAACTGTCGCAGTCATCGATAACAATAACATCATAATCACGGTGTTGATAAAAGAACTTGTAAATGCCGATAGCACTTGCAGTGCCGTTGACGCCATCAAACTTAACACCGGTTTTTTGTAGAGTATCCCATACACCTTGTGTCTTACCTTGACCTGGTTCGCCCATAAGCACTAGGCTCCAAGCATCATCGGCAACACCTTGTGTCAATTCTTCAATGCTATTACTAAATTCTGTAATTTTGCTACGGATTTGAG
>Ga0181570_10001583_pt1 | contig 19462 bp, 9 predicted proteins | sample 101ome_18_FD_148667 | JGI IMG/M metagenome (GOLD analysis project Ga0181570, IMG submission 148667) | Coastal salt marsh microbial communities from the Groves Creek Marsh, Skidaway Island, Georgia - 101406AT metaG (spades assembly) | ecosystem: Environmental > Aquatic > Marine > Intertidal zone...
CATCGGCAGCGGGAATGCCTGCACCAGGCGGAATGCTTCGTAGTGCTTTAGGCGCACCTCCAACACCAGGACCATACGGACCATAAATGAGAAAAATTAGCAAGTATATGATGGCTTTGATGATCGTTTTAATCATGCCATTTTTTGCTAATGCATCTCATGAAGTCGGAGAAAAATTTGTAGCAAACGGTAGAAATTTTGTCTATATTGATCGTTTCATTTCAAGAGGCAAAATTCTCTATCCGATTTTCTATCAAGTTCGTGAAGACATTTATGCCTATGCTTTGCCATACGTTGTAGTTGAATTGAAGAACATTTACTATGATGTTGAAATAGCAAAGCGATTGGGCGTAAGATATACAACTTATGCTGATTTGGGAATCACACTATTTGAAGTTGACAATCCAACTCAAGTGACCGAAATCATGCGTGAACTTGAAAAAGAACCAATGGCAGAATATGTTGAACTTGCCTTGGTTGAGGGATTCTATGAAATTGATGTTCCTGGAATTTGGAACGATAAAAACATTCAATGGTTCGATAAATGGTAATCAATGGCTTCATTTCAATCAACTCTTCGCAATTCATTTGAAACATTAACAACAGATGATATTTGTGATATTGAACATATAGGTAAACAAGACGGAGACATTCTTGTTTGGGATGCTGAGAGCAATAACTGGAAATTGTATCACGGTTTATTCTCAAGAATCAAAGCTGCCAGCCTTTTATGGTATGGCACTTTTGGTTCAAATGGTATCCATAAAGTTGTTTATGGTGGAGAAGAACGTGATATGAACATTGACTTTTATGGTGGTAAAGCATATGCTGAGATTCTTGTTTCAAAATCACAAGTGCTTACTGAACCATGGGACAACTGGATTGATGGTGCAAACAAGATGCAAAGTTATAACTTAGCGACACACAAAGGTCTCAACTATGAGACTGGTGAAAGTTCTGTTTGTATTGCACCAGAAATCTGCACAAGTTTACTACTCACTGCAAAAACATCTTACACTGGTGGCATCAACCATAATGAAGTTGCCTCAACAACTCATCTATCGACAGCAAATCGTGCTGAGTTTATTGACTACTTCACCGGTCAAATACCAGGCTTTGAACAACTTGATACCTTTGGATTGTATGATACACATTTAGGATATCGTGCAGGTTCAATTGAAACTGATGAATGGTTGATCAAAGATTCAATTGAAGGTTCAAAGATTGGTGGCCCTCGTTGGGGCTATCGTTCATCTGGTGATGAAAAAGCGGCAAGAGCAGCCAATACAGAGATTTCAGAAAACAATGTACTGTCAATCTGGGTTTCAAACTACTAAGCAGCCTTCTGCTCTTCACGATAATGATTTAACATATTTCTTAAAACATGTTTACGAAGGTCCTTGAGACCTTTTCTCCAGAAAATAAACATCAAATCTCTTGTTTCTTTTTCATTTTTTTGAATTGCAATTGCAATTTCCTTATCTTCAAATAAACATGTTTTAATTTCTTGTAGAGATAAAATAATCTTTTCAGTAACTACATCTACTTCTGCTTCGATATTTCTTTGATAGACTTGAATTTCATTATAGAATTCATCAGGCACTTCAGAAATCCATTCCATATCTTCTTCAATCATTGATATCAATGTTGTACGATACAAATCTTTATTTGTTACTAGCTTGTGAATTTTCAGATACCAATCTGATTTAATTTTTGCACAAACATTGTTGTTCATTTGTACAACAAAACCTTCTGAGTTTTCAGGTATCGTTAATTGATCGTTTTTATATTCCTTAATAAGATAAACAAAATCTGAAAACAATTGTCGGTGTGAATAAAAATCAATGAGTCCATTTTTGTTATCAACTGTACCAATATAAATTAATTCTCTTCGGCCACCATAATTGACAACAATTTTATTTTCTGGATAAATGATTTCAAAAATTGGTGTGCGGTCTTCTTCAAGTATTTCAATGATTGCGTTTTGAAAAAACTCATCGTATTCATGTAGAATGTTTGTTGCTACCTTTGCTTGCTCTGAAGTAAATGATCCTCTTGTTGCAAAATACACGATGCCATTTTGTAGATATGGTATAACAAGTGAGCCATCAACTTTTTCGAATACAGAAACAATGTCAGATGTTTTGTATTTTGTTTGTCCAAGATTGAAGAATTTTCTTGGACCTCTGGCAATAATTTGACCATTCTCAACAATCAGTCCTCGGCAACTTTCAGTTACGTCATCCCAATGATCTTTGAATTGTGTGTTTTGTGTGTAGTTGTATATTTTAAGTTCTGGATTATCAGGATGCACTCCTTCATTAATCCATCTGTCTGTGATGTATTGTTCTAAATCATTGAACGGCATAAATTTCTCCTTATAAAATACTACTATATACAAGTAAGTATATCATAACACACAACATTTGTCAAACAAAAGCTATGGATTATATCAATACAAAACTTGGATTGGCGTTCTCTTTATATAAGAATACTGATAAAAAAGAAATTGAAAATGAATTCGGTGATGAATTATCTTTTTTCAGTCAATTAATGTGGGGTGATAAAGACGCCCAGCAAAAAATGCTGCTGAGAAAACTTCTAGCAGCACCAAATGAAAAAAGTGACGAATAAGTTATTTATGTGTCCATCCGATTTGAGCTAGGTCATGCTCAACTTCTTCAGTAATTTCACCTTCTTTGAATTGTCCATCATCACCAAATGATGGATAGTAATCGAGGTAGTCTTCATCATGTTTTGGACCACGAAGGTCGGCTACAACACCACCTGCTTCTCGAAATGAGAATGAGTTTGTTGCACCAGTTGCATCATGCTCCCATAAATGATTGCAGAGGGCACAGTAAAGGGCCTGTGCATATGTTTGATCTCGTTCAACCTTAGTTCTGATGTGTGATTCATACATGTGTACTTGTAACAGTTTACGCATTCTTTATCCTATAATAAATCCGAGCGGCTCCTGATAGTCGGTATATAACTGCTCTTTAAGTTTGTCAAGTTCTGCATTTGCATCACTCATCATAGCGTTACCATCCAATTGCACACCACCAGGTAATGTCATGCCTGAGAACTTTGAAAGATTCTGTCCCCATTGTAGTTTAACCATTGCTTTGTAATATTCTTTCAACCATCTGTCATTATAAACGAGTGGATATTCATCAGGATCTAAAACTTTATAGCATTCTAATATGATAAAATCATTTGGATAGATATCTGGTCGTCCAGCACCTGTGTTAAATTCAGGTTCAAGTTGAATGTCAAGACCTTCTTCTTCAGTTACAAATGTTTTTCCTCTTTCTGTTACTGCCGTTTTTTCATTCCAATCACGATTACCCCAATGCCAATCAATGAAAAGTTTGTTTTGATAGCGGTTAAATCTTGTATCATGCCGAGGCTTGAGTATCAAATCTAATGTTTCACCAAATTCTCGAAACATTGTGTATGATGTGAGGTCAATCGTTGACCACATTCCTCTTGCACCCTGCAATAATTGATAAATAGGATCGAATACAATATCTGTTTGACCGAATAAAGCATTAGGTACAGGTATCAAACGAACTATTCCAATTACAGAAGAACCATCAATGGGTATGTATTGATTATAGATATCCTCTTCTGTCACCTGATAGCGCAGAAAATCTCTTGTTGTTCCACCAATATTATATTCTTGGAACAATTCTAAAGTATCGTCAAGACGATCTTCCATCTGCTCATCAGTGACATTAATATGAAGTACTGGGTGGCCCAAAGCCCGTAACGCCCATTTAATTAAATCTTCTCTGTTTTTGATCATATGAATATTTTTGTATAAGTTTTTGGAATCCACATATAATATTTATATTTTGGAAAACTGTAGATATAAATAAAATAGTATATTTAAAACAATTTCATGTTGTTGAAAAAAGGATAATTAAATGTCTAACAACTCACAAGTACCTTTAGTTGAAGAGTTTGGTGTTTCCAAAACATTGCTCAGTCAAATCTCAAATAGTCCTTACTTTAAAAAATTTGATTCCAAAGTATTCTCAAAAATTCTATTCAAGCCTGGATATCCTCTCCAATCAGTTGAACTCATTGAACTTCAAGATATATTACAAGAACAAATTCGTAGATTCGGAAATCATACTTTTAAAGATGGTTCAATTGTAACTTCTTCTGGTGGAATTGATACTTATGATTGTCGATTATTTGAACTCAATGAATATGCAAATGAAACACCAACTGTCTCTGAAACAGATTTAATTGTATTTGTTGATCGAATCAATAACAATGAAATTCAAAAAGCAAAATTTGTTTCAATTCGTTCGGCAGAAATAAAAGATGGTGTTATACGAAGAACTTTACTTGGTGTTGAATTTACTGATGGATTGATTGAATACCCGGTCGCCGCTGTTGGCGAAGTTGATGTATTTGTGCAAGATATTTCTGGTAACAATATTGAGCAAATCGGTACACTTCGTACACATCAATCAAAAAATGGATTGTATGCACATATCAAGAATAATACATTCTATGTATCTGGCTACTTTACAAATATTGCAGAACAAAAATATATATTTGCGGTTGATGATGTAACAAGAATGAGTGTCGAAGTAGGCGTTGAATTATTCTGGAAAATTGTAGATGTTCATGACGATCAATTTGGTGAACAATTATATGATCCTTCTCAATTTTCTGTAAATGATAACACACCTGGCGCAGATCGACTTATTCTTCAATTGAGACTTAAATCACATGACATTGATTACGTCCAAGAAGAAACAGATTGGAAGTTTATACCTTTACTCAAATATAGTGAAGGTAAAATTGTATACCGTGTAAAGTATCCTTTCTATAGTGTTCTTGGTGATACACTTGCAAGACGTACATATGAAATTAATGGCAACTTTGTTGTTGATCCATTTAAACTTGAAGTGCGTTCAGACCTGCCGCTCGAAGGTAAACATTTCATTTCTCAATTTCAAATCACTGGTGACGTAACAACATATACAATTGAAGGTGAAAATACAAAGTATAAGTCTTTGCAAGTTGGTAACTATGTAATGTTTGGACTTGAGATTAATTATAATCGTTTGTTATTAATTACTGAAATTGAATCAGACACAAGAATGAAATTAAGTGACATTCATTATGATAAATTTTTAGATCAAAATAAACCACAATTATTGACTGCAGCAAAAGTCGGACAATATATTGAATTGCGGGACGAAAATAAATTAAATTATGTCCTATCTGAAGGAAAGGCATATGTAAAAGGGTATCGGTTTGAAACAACATTCAATACTCGGCTTGAAGATATCAAAGCAAGAAATACAACCGATGGCGATAGTTCAATACATCCTAATCAACACTACTTTGAACTTGATGAATTTGCGCATAGTCAACATACAATAAGATTTGATCAACTAGAAGAACTTGATTTACATTGCACAAAGAATTCCAGTTTATATGATTTAATCATTACTCAGGCAGGAAACTTTTCTGTACCTTTACCAATTAACGAAGGTGAGTATATTCAGATTGATACAAATGGTGCAATATTTCAGAGTACAGATGGTTTAAAACGATATCGGTTAGTTGCACAAACTAAAAATAATTCAATCGGTGTGCCTGTTACGGGAACATATACTATTTCAAATCTAAGCAATGGTGCTTCCGGATCATATACACTTAGTCAAATTGATTTTGTGACAACAACTCCATATGCTCGAGATATGGCAGAAAATTATGCGGCAGTTACAATGTCATCATTGACAGTATCATATCATGGATCACCAGATGTTGTATTTCAAACAGGTGCCGGTACGTTTGACACACATTTTGCAAACAATGATATTGTGATCATTCAAGATGAAATAACACAAGAACAATATACGGCTCGAGTTACTGATGTACAACCATTAGATACTTATATGGAAGTGCATACGTTTGCCGACTTGCTTGATCCATCAAATATGTTTTCGATCACAAAGCCATCTTACCATGATTTTTATTCAAAACAATATGAATCTACAAGAATAGGTAAGATTCGTGCCAATTACGTTGATGTAGTCCAGCCAGAAATATTTCATTTCTCACATTATGAAATGATTCAACCATTTCATTTTTTAGTTGCAGACTTTACAAGTCCGAGTAGTTTTGTAACCTACTCACTTGATTTGAGTTTTGCAGATGGTGCATATGAAAACATGTATATTGAAAACAATGGTCAGCGATGGAGAATTAAAAAGTATACAGGTGCCACTCAAGAATTTGAACTTGATGATATCTCAATTACAAACCCGCTCAACTTTTCCGAATTAGATGTTGTTGAATTGAAATACAATACAAAGCATATCAACTCAATTTCAAAATCATCCTATGTAAATGGACTTGAGTATTGGGGTAATATTAAAAAGAATTCTTTTGATGAGCCAGAAATTCGTACACCAAATCAAACACAAAAGAAATTCGTAACAATTATAAATGATGGTGATGGTGAAATTAAAAATGTGAATGTAACAAATTATAAATTATTTTATCAAGAACATTGGATTGTAAGTTCTGGAAATACAAACACATTGTCTCAAAATATCGGAATTAAGTATCAGGAAAATTATAATATTCCAAATTCAGATGTTAAAGTCTATGCGTCAGACACAATTTATGATACTTTGAATACCGGTAATATTATGTATTATAAAGGAGAAGAAATACCTATTTCTTCTGTGAATATTTCTGGTCATATTATGACAATTAATTTCATGGATACATTTGTTGTAAACGATGCATTCATTGTTCATGCAAATATACCCGTTAATATTCCTGCCCCTAAAACAAAAGATTTAACAACCTTTACTGATACATTTACTGTAAATGTTGATGTTGCTTCGAAGATGATGATTGTGGATAACAATCGCTATCATGGTTCATTGGTTCCAGAATTTGAATTGAAGCATAGTGACTTGTACCGAATTCGTAAAATTAGTGTTGGTATTGGAAAGACAGCCCCGCTTGTTGACTTAACTGATTACTTTAATCTTGATAATGGTCAAAAAGAAACGCATTATGATTACGGTAAAATTATATTAAAACCATATTTGACAATGCCTGATATTGTAGGTATTAACACTACAAACGCCTTTTATTATTTTGAAGTTGAATACGATTATTTCAAATCATCAACAGGTCATTATGCAACAGTTGATAGTTATGTTGATATTCATTATCGGTCAATACCAACGTATGCGGATCCTATTCGTAAGAAATTTCCACTTCGAAATGTAATTGACTTTCGTCCATCAAGAAAACCAAAAGGTGAACTCTATGCATTTCAACAAGAACAGGTGGTTGTAAGTACTGTTTATTACGACTTCACTCATTATAACAATGAAGAAAAAGTAATTTCAATTGATGGTAATGGCTCATCTGATATTCAACTTGCCTTTGAAAATGAAAAAGATTATGAAGCATCTGATTTTAATATCAAGTTGTACAATCTAACAATGCCAGCATATACATTCAGATTTGATGATGTCACTTATAAGATGATTGATAATCGTAATTATACAATGAAAGATATCTCAAAGCTACAAAAGAGAATTGAAAATCTTGAAGACATTGTTCAATTGAATGCTCTTGAATTACAAGCATTACAAACAAATATTACTGATTCGGCAGGTGATGAAAGGCATATGAATGGATTGATTGTTGATATGTTTGCAGGGTTTGCTATTGCTGATGTTGATCAACCAGGATTTAGTGCATCTGTTGATATGAAAAATATGAAGATGTATCCTTCTTTCTATGCACATAATACTTTACTTGAGCCATCAGCCTCTGCAATCATCAATTCAGATTATCCAAGAGTAAGAAACAACATCATCACGTTGCCGATTACTGGTCATATTCAAAAAACAAATACAGTCTTATCAGGACAAAATACTCGCAAGTCGACGCAAATCAATTTAGTCAATGGTCAATTGTCATTGCATCCATTTAGTGACACCTGGTACAGTCAGTCAACATTACCAAGTGTTTTATTAAACGAAGATAATCAATATAAAAATTGGACTCAAATCGGCACACAAGGATTTAATACACAATGGAATATGTGGGAACAATATTGGTCAGGTGTCGATATTGATGAGAATCCATATGCAATTCAAAATGCTACTCTGTCTCAAAAAACCGGACAGATGGTCAATAATAAAAACAATATTGAAAAAATTATAGGTGATAAAAAAATCAATACTACTTTGTCATTGAAGAACCGAGAAATGCGCATTGGCTTTGTTTTGAAGATGCTCAAGTATGATATTGAAGAGTATGAGATCTACATCAATGGTTCTGTTGTTGGCTTCAATCAAGGACAAAGATTATACTTTGAATCATCTGGTACAACACCAAAGCATGATTTTGTACATAAGTATTTGAACTATGAATTAGTTCAACCACTTGGTGCTTTAGGTACTGCATATGGTACAATTCGTGATATTCAATTTGATCAAACAGTTCTTGGTAAAGATTATTACTGGCTATACATTACGAATATTACAGAAGAACTATTTCAAGTAAACAGACCAATTTCAAATTTTGTTGGTAAAATAACACAAGAACATACCTTCTCTTCTTTGTATCTTGATGACCGGTCAAACATGTGTGGTGACATCACGATCAATGATGGTGACTATGCGACAAACACTTCACTTGAAGTTCAAATAAGAAGAAAGGCTGGAGCAAAATATACTGTTGCATCAAACCGTTTTCCAATTGCTGGATTACTCGAAACAAAAACAAGCTTTTCTCAATCAGTAAGACCGGTACAAAGAAAACTATTTTCAAATGATGAGAATGTTTATATTGATGATAAAACATTTATTATTAACAGCACAACAAGAGTAAAGAATCCAATTCATCAACCATTCATCTTTGATGAATCTTGTTTTATTTCAAGAATTTCTTTGCGATTAAAAAATAATAGTCCAAATGCCGAGAAGTTAATCTTTACAATTCAACCAATGGTAAATGATAACTTATCACCATCTCTTGTATTACCATTTACAGAACAAGTCATTACACTGGCTGCTGGATTTGATAATGAATATTTTATTGAGTTTCCTGTACCAATCTTTATACCATCAAATACAGAATATTCATTAGTACTTCGAAGTGAAGCAAATATTGAAGTGTACACAAACAATGGTACAAATAATATTTTAGTTGACAGTTGCATACCTGCTCTACAGCAAACAGGAAATGGTTCAGAAGTTATTCAATGCCGAATTTATTGCGCACAATTTGATACAAGTGAAAAAATTATAAAACTTTATATTGGTGACAACAACTTCAATCACTTTGTTGATCGCTATCGTTTAAATTATAATTCTTTAAAACTTACGGATACTTATACTGAGTTTGAATGGAAAGCAAGAAATCATGATACATCCGTTCCTGATGTTTTATACAAAACTGCAAAACCAAATCAAACTACATTACTTGAAAAGAGAAAAATTTTCTCACCAAATGATTATGAACTTGTATGTAAAATTCGTTCAAATGATTCACGATACAGTCCTGTTGTTGACCTTGAAAGACTTTCACTTACAACAGTACAGCATAATATCAATGCTGGAAAATTATCAGCAGCAACCGTTAGCAGTACACGAAGTGGTCTCGATGCAAATCTTGTGCAAATTACACTTGAACAGGATCCGATACCAAATGTTTATTCTGGTGGAATATGTAAACTTGATGTTAACTCAACTGGTCAAATCGTAAGTTATTATAGTGATCCAAATTTCTTGATGTATTCACCTGATTATGATATTACAGTGCAAAAAGCAAATTCATCAACTGGTGTATTTGAAAGTATTCCTGGTGTTTATATTGATCCACCGACAAATACAATTTTAGCAAATGAATTAATGGTGAGCCTTGATGTTAAATCAGAATTTGATCCACAATATAATGGTAGTGCATACTATCGATATTTTTCACCAGTAGTTACTCTTGCTGATGATTTCGAAGCTATGCAATTATATGTCCAAATGGATGCAATTCTTAAAAATAACAATGATATTTTTGTATACTATCGTGTATTAGAAAACACTGCACCATTTAATAATTTTGTCACACAACCTTTTAAAAGAATAGATTGTATAACAGGTATTGCTGATAAATATTCAAATAACAATCAAGCAAAAACAATTGAATTTGAAACAAATAGGGTCAGCCCTGATCCAAGATTCAAATACTTTCAAATAAAGATTTGTTTCACAAGTACAAATTTTGTAGATGTTCCTATTGCAGAAAATGTAAGAATCCTCGCATTGGATAATTAAGGAGAACTAACTTGGCAGTTTTAAATGTAAAACCTCAAAGCCATCCTGGTGCTGGATGGCAACCTCCTCAACGGAGAAAAGTTGAACTTAATGATCATTATCAAGCATGGTTAGCAAATTATAATGAAGTTCGACATGAAATCAATGCCGCTTCAGCACTAGCAACACCTCGTACATTAGTTTATCGTAATGAAAGAGGTGATATTGGTGTGAACAGAATTGCCATGAAAGAAATGACACTTGGCTCTTCTGATCCATATGCTGATCCAGCAAAAGTTAAATCAAACTTTGTGCTGAATGAAAAATCATTTAAGCTTGGTCCTCAAATTGAAGTTGAGTTTGCTGGGCCATCGACATTTGGTGGGACTGCAGTTTTCAACAATGACATTAAAACGGGTGGTGGAATCACATCAACTGGGCCATCAAGCTTTCAGGACTTAGCATCTTTCAGTAGTATTGTATCTTTTGGGCCAGGTAGTCAACTTGTAGCAAATGGTCAAGCAGTTTTCAACAATCAATTATTTGCAAAGGATGGTCTTGATGTTACTGGCACATCATATTTTGTTGGTCCTGTTGACTTTGAAGGTGATGTAAAACTTGATGGTAATCTTGATATTGAAGAAGATCTAATTGTTCGTGGTAATCTTTCTGTTCTTGGTGTAAGAACACAATTAGAAGTAAGTGAATTAGTTGTTGAAGATAAAAACATTCTCATCAATAAGAATGATTTATATACACCAATGAATTCTGGTGTCTTCATTCAAAAGGGCACCGATGTTGAAGCAGGATATTTTCGTGTAGCAGAACTTACAGATAGTTTACTTCAATTTAAAGCACCAACAAGTAAAGAACTTACACTTGATCTTCCAATCAAAGATGTTACATTAAGACTTGAGGATGACTTTAGCGTTGACCAAGAATTGTTGAAAACATCAAATGTTGTTTTTCGAAGTTTAGTTCTTGATGATAATTATCCAAGACATGGTGGTGTACCGGGATATGTTCAAACAAATCTTGATTTAATTGCAAACAATCGTGGATGGTTAACTTCACCTTGGGTGTATACAAATGTTGTTGAATCTTTCAGCGACCTTTACACTGATAAGACAACCGGTTTGTTCATGGGAACAACCTTCTGGACAAATCGCCATGAAACTGCATTGGTGAATCAAGGTATTGAAAGTATCTTTATTAATGATAAAGGTCTTGTCGGTCTTGGTACAACTGCACCTACTGCACAATTTCAATTATATCAAGATGAGCCAGTTCTTGCAATCACTTCTGATAATTATTTAAAACCTTCGGCCATTCGGTTAACAGATTTTACAGATGACATTACAAGTTCTGGTTTAGAATTATCATATAATCCAAATACTAGTTTCGGTAGACTTGAAGTTACTACACAAAGCCTAACAAGTGCCCTTGAGCTATCGGTAAATGGATATGGATCTGCACCTGAAGTTACGATACTTTCATCTCTCGTAACAATCGATACAAACATGTCAGTGATAGGTAATGCAGAAGTTTCAAATGAGTTAATTGTTGGAAATTCTTTATATGTTCGTCCAGGTAGAGTTGGTATCAATGTAAACAATCCTTCCGAAGAACTTGATGTTTCTGGAAATATTCGTAGTGATAGCGACCTACTACTTGATGGTATTGAACCATTCATTCGCATGGGTACAATTACTACACTTGAGCCATCAGGTAGAAGTGGATTGATTGTTGAAGAAGAAAGTCCGTTGATTCAATTATCAACAACTGATCCGATGTATCGACATGGAACAATTCTGTACATGAATGACGATGCACATCAGAGAAGATGGTCTCTTGGTACAGTTAACAATGGTGATGTTCTTGATATTGGAAAATCGTTTAATTCCACATTTAATACTCCAGAGCATGGTCTAGACGAATATCATGGAGAAACCTTACTACGCTTGAATGGAGCATCGGACAGAGCATTCTGGTACTTGAGTGCCGATACAAACAATCCTGCAATGACATTGAACACAAGAACAAACGGTGTTCATCTATATCTTGGAGAGCAAACAACAGTTCAGACTGGTGAAAGATCAACAATCACTTATGGGCCAAATGATTATAGTTCTGTCATACAGTGGCATGGTGTAACATCAAGCCGTGGTGAGCTAACTTATTTTCCAAATGGCAATGATGACCATGAATATGGTTCTTTCCGCTTCTCAAGAAAAGCTGGTGGTGTTAATACAGGACATCCTACAGCAAAGGTTGGTGTTGAACAACTATATGCACATGATAAGATTGCAGTTTCAAATACAGCACCAACAGCAGAACTTCATATTCAAAAAGATTCGTCACAAATTCTACAAGAGACAGAATCATCACAACAATATTTCTCAGTTACAACAAACACAAATGATATTCACCTAATTGGTGAAAATGTTCCTGGTTGGTCATCTTTTGAATTGCTTGCAATGAACCCAGCAATTTCAAGATTGCGCTCAAAGGATTATAAAGTTGAGACAAAAGCAGACCATAGTCCAACAGGATTGGTAACATCACTTGTTCTTGATAGTGATGGTAACACAATGTCATTTGTCAATGATAACTTGAATGGTATTTCTGGATTTGAAATTGCAAGACCTGACAAGATTTACCGATTGAATATGGATAATGTCAATCATCGTGTTGGCATCTATCTACAAAATCATGTTGATACTTATTCAAATCTTGACATCACTGAGCAAACATTTGAATTGAATCAAAGAGTAATTGATTCAAGTGTTCTTCAAAAAATTGATCGAGTAGGAAATACTGTTACACAAAAGATGACGAATCAATCAGATTCTTGGACAGAATTTTTGTTGAAACAATATATGATTGATCACAAAGCAACTATGGCAAGTGGTCAAGAAGCACAACGTACTATTTCAACAAGTCAAATTCTTGACCGTATTTTCTTCAAGCCAGGTTATTATACAAATTTATCAATTGATAATAATAAAGCAGTACAAGAAACTCGAGCAGATAATTATTTCTATACTGTTGAATCAAATCGAGCTGCAAACACAAGTCGAATAAAACTACAAAATGATATCGAATATTTCCAAGTTGATATTAATAATCCATTAAAGTATTCAGTGCTTGAACTTACGACACCAGATCAAGCAGGTACATTGTACATGGATGATATAAATGAATATGCACTTCTTAAAGTAAGGTCAACAAGTAATTATGTATTTCAAACGAAGCTTGATGTTGCAAACCAGTTTTCAATTAGTGAATTCTCAACAACACAACAACTAAGTGAAACACTTCTTGATGAACAAAATCAATTAAGTAGTTACAGTCTAAAAGAAAATACTGCATCACCAAATGATTTTGCATATGATATAATTCTTGATAAAGCAAATCAAACTGCTTTCCAAAAGATGGAAAGTGGAAGTCAAATGGTTGTAAATGAATTGCGAGATACAATACCATTTACAAGACATATGACTGGTGATTCTGCAAATAGTTACTTGTTAGAGAATCAATGGAATCAAGCAACAGATGAAGCACATTCTCATTTCAAAGCAGGAAGTATTCGTCAACAAAAACTTGAATTTGATTCAGTATCAAGAAATCAAACAGAATATACATTAGACCAAGGTAATCAATATGATTACCAACTTAAACTTGATGAAACTGGAACCTCAAGTACATTAAGATTAACTGCTGGTTCAAATATGAACCGCTGGCACAATGAGATATTTAATGATGTAAATCTCATGCATTCATCTGTTGTTAAATCTTACAACAACAGACATACATTGAGTATTCGTGCTGAAGATTTGGCTTCAGAATATTTGGGTGTTGCTTTAGGTGCCGATGTTTTTGGTAAGAATTATTATGTCAGCATACCTTCACGAATATCAAATCAAAGAATGTTTGTTGATGTTGAAGAGTATGAAGTTGAACTTGACAACACAAATCAAAAAGTTGAACAAAAATTTAAAAGAGGTGGCCAAACTGCTGAGTTGTCTCTGTCAGATAGTGGTATACCTACAACAAATTATGTATTCAACAATACAAACAATTTTGTTTATGACTTGTATCTTGATCAAAGTATAGTTTCAACAACAATGACTGCAGGCACAAATGTTCTACAGCATGTAAATGATTCAACAACTAGCAACACATCTCTTGGTTTCAATGGTACATCATACACACTGAAGCATATTGATCCTACAGATAATTATCTGTACACTGCATGGAGAGATCATATTGACATTTGGGTGGACATCTTCTTTGATGCAAATGCTACATTCAACGGACCTTATACAACATTCAATTCTGAAGTAGTATTCTCACCTACATCAAATACAAACTTCCATGGTCCGCTTTCAATGCATGATGAAGTTTGGTTCTCACCGACTTCAAACACATTGATTGATGGTGAGACAGTTTATGGTCCAGGATCAAACACAACTGTACATGGTGCAACAACCTATAGTGCTAGTTCAACAACAGAAATTCATGGCGAGACTGTTTATGGACCCGGCTCAAACACAACTATTGCAGGCACCACTACTTATACTTCAGATTCAACAACTGAGATTCATGGTGAGACAACATACGGTCCCGGATCAAATACAACAGTAGAAGGTACTACAACGTATGGTCCTGGCTCAACAACTGAGATCCATGGTGAGACAGTTTATGGTCCTGGGTCAAATACAACAGTAGAAGGTACGACAACGTATGGTCCTGGGTCTACGACAACAATTGAAGGCGAAACTGTTTATGGTCCCGGATCAAACACAACCATTGAAGGCACAACAACATACGGTCCTGGATCATCAACAACGATAGAAGGTGATACAGTTTACGGACCAAGTTCAAATACTGTGATTGAAGGTGAAACTGTTTATGGTCCTGGGTCTACGACAACAATTGAAGGCGATACAGTTTATGGACCAAGTTCAAATACTGTGATTGAAGGTGAAACTGTTTATGGTCCCGGCTCAGTAACAACAATTGAGGGTGATACAGTTTATGGTCCGGGTTCTAATACTGTTATTGAGGGAACTACTGTTTATGGTGAAGGCTCACATACAGTTGAAAAAGGTACAATCATATTTGAACCAGGATCAAATACAGAATTCCGTGGTAATACAACAGTCTACACACCGATGTATTTCCCTCCTGGAATCAAGAGTGACTTGACATTCCATTTAACTGATGCTGAACTACTTGACAACTGGGAATATCCTGATCCAACAACAACACCATACCCAACACCAAACACAAAGTATATTGTTTGGCATGGTATTCACACACATACGAAAGATGCTTACATTTATTATGGCGCAAAAGTTGGGGGTGGTACAAATACTTGGGGTCAGAATGATGCATTGCCAAATAGCAAGTTGTTCATTAATGCTGATCAAATTGATTTCTCATATAAAGATGAGCAAAACATGCTCATTAATACAAATGAAATTTTAGTGAATAAACCAGTTAAACAATCACATACTGGTAATGTAATCGAATATCGTAATGATGAAAATAAATGGCTGTTAAAATCACGGACAACGCCAGAAGGTATCTATTGGAATAAAACCGGTTCACCATCATATTCATTACAAAGTTATGGTGAATCAACAAATCCCGAAGACATCCAAAATCAAATTGTGTTTGCTGCTGGAGGAACAGCAAAAGCGGCAGTTGATTTAGATACAGGAACAATTCGTGCAAAAGGTGATGTAATTGCTGATGGTGATATTATCAGCTTTGTAACTTCTGATGGTAGATTTAAGAAAGATGTAGAAACGATTACTACACAAAATAAAATCAAAAAATTGCGTGGTGTCCGTTTCAATTGGACAGAAGATAATCCTCATGGATATTCTGGTCATGATGTTGGTGTGATTGCACAAGAACTTGAAACAATTCTACCTGAAGCAGTTCGTAAAAATGCAGATGGTCACTATCAAGTAAACTATGAAAAAATAACACCACTGTTAATTGAAATCATCAAAGATCAGGATAGTAGATTGGAAATGCTCGAAACTAAATTATCAAGAATAATGCAACATCTAAGTATCAATGGCTAATCTTAACAAAGACGGTAGAAAACATTTACATTTAACAAATGTAATAGATCAAGTTCCACCAAATGGTTATATAAACGTATTTGAAGAGGGGCAGTTTACAACAGGTGATACACTGTATCACAATCTTGGTGTTTATAGGTTGAGATTAAATCTCAATGTAGCAGACATGAATGGTATTGAACAATTGTGGGTCACATCGGATCCAAATCTCATACCTGAAGGTAGATATGCTATCACACATGATATACCAGATCCAAATCTGGTGGTTACTGGACAAACATTTAACTTTAATTTGAATGATGATGGTAGGCCAATAGGAACTACACAATGGCTCTGTGTGCAAGGAGAGAATTGTGTTCCTGGAGTTATTACAGGAGTCGAAACAGGTCCAATAACAGGAGCAACATTCAACTATAGTTTTCCAACTGCTGGTTGGTATACAGTAGTTGCAAATTGTTTACCAGAATGGCCCAATGGATTTCCTGCGGATCGAAGAGATACTAGAGAAGCAGATCATTCAGCGGTTTTTAGTTTTCGTGTTCAAAATGCACCAGCCGGGCCACAGTTTATTCCCGGAACATCCGTTACAAGTCCTGGAACCGATACTTGGACAAATCCTGCAGATGTAACAGATACAACAACTCCTAATTCTGTTGTTAATATTCGGTTGTGTCCGCCAGGTGCAACAGGTTCACAAATATATTATACTGGCTCTCCCTATACTGATGCTGAATTATCTTTTGATCCAAGCTATATTAATTTTGATGGAACAAATGCTAATACTATTACTGCTGCCAATTCGACAATGGAAAAACTCATGTCCATTTTTGAAGGTAGTGAAATTACAGGACCAGGAATAGGAACTAAAAAATTGATACCATTTGGCATGACATATTATAAACAACCGGCTCCAAGTGATGTTGGAATCTACATGGTAATTGATGATAGTGGATCAATGAGTGGAACATATCGCTGGTGGGTTCAAACTGCAACACAAGCATTTCTTGGTGAGATACCAGATGGAGTAAAATTAGATATTACTTATTATCATACAGGCAACTTTTTGAATGAAGTTGTCTCAAGTAGCACTCGATCAAAAACAGTACCTGCTCCAGCAGGTGGAGGTACACCTTTATATGCAAGAACACTTACTGGTATTAATACATCAGTTTCTGAAGCAAGATCCATTAAGTGGGTAATTTCTCAGAGTGATGGTGCTGCAGGAGATTCTGGTACAGCACCTAGTTGCATCACTGCAGCAAAAGCTAAAGATGTTGTGATGTTCATGTTTGCAACAGGAGGTGCGGCAGATACTGGAATGAAAAGTATTGCAAATGATCCACACCTATCTTCAATTGGATCATTCTTTAATCGTGCATCAAGTGAAGATGAACAGGTTGGTGCATTCCGTGCTTTGTCTACTATGTTAAACAAAGACACTGCAATATTGCATTGTTGGATTTCATCATCAAGTACTACTGAAAGAGCCCGCCCGGAGACCGGAACATTGACTGCGGGTACTTACACGGGTAAAATTTATGACCATTATCATTCTGGCGTACACGATTTTACACTTCAAATTTAACATATAGATGGCCACAAATTCAGAGATACAACTTCTTTTAAATAGTGAACAGAAACGTGTCACTCTTAATGATTTGGCAAGTCCATCACCAGGTGGAGTTCATACAGATAGAGCGCCTGCAGTAATTTCAACAACAACACCAAAACCAACTTCTTTACTAACTGGTCCTAAAGGAACGTATGTTTATGTACCAACAAGTGAAGTGTTTGGATCAGACCTTTATGTCTATGTATTGGATGTAAATGGTGCGGTATCAAAAGCTAAAATTGCGTCCGGTGCAACGTTTGCTTTAGACAGTGATTTACCAACAATTACAGATGGTGTATTCAATGGCGAATATACTTGTTGGATGAGTGAAACATGTACCGTATCTTTTATGGCACAAGACAACACATCCGGAATTGATCGTTATGAAATATGGATGGACAGTGATCATATTTCAACACATATCTATCCTGATCCTTTGGTTGGTCCAACTGATTTTGCATATGAACAACTTAACTTTCAAGTCCCACCAAACACTACAGGTACACATACAGTAAGAGTATCAGTCTTTGACCGTGCAGGTAATAAATCAGATATATTTAAAGCAATCAATATCAATGCAAACAAAATTGAATGGACAATGCTTGATTCTGATCGATCAAGTGTATCACCTTTTTTGGCTGTTGGTGAATGGAAAGCAACTGCAACAGGAACATTTATTTGTGGCTTCTTTGCAACAACTGATTTTGTGAATCAACCATTACCACATCCAACTGTTGATCCTCACTATCCTTTAAAGCCTGGTGCAAATCCCGCATCACTAACAACACCGTTTGACTTATCAATTGGAGAACAAACTGACACAGGTCAAAATTTTCAATGTATTATAGATCAAACTGATTGTAAAAATGTATTAGTCTATCTTGCTTCTACAGATCCGAATTGTATGGTTGCAAAATATGGACCGATTCCTTCAGTTGACTATACAACAATCTCTTGTGCTGGTCCAAATATTTCATTATTTGAAGAACAGTACAGAAGACAATATACGAAAACAAAAAGAAATGGTTGGAACATTAATATTACTCCAGGTGCAATTGGAACTTGGACCGCAGGTGATTTAATCATAGGTGTAGCAGTAACAGAAAGTTCATCTCCACCAAGTGGCGCACCTGATTGGGATCCTGCAACAAGAGAATTTGTAGCAACAGGTACCGATTGGATTGCAATATCAGAAGGTACAAGTGATTATCAAGGTACAATTGAACATGATTTTCTATCTCCCGCAAGTCCAACATATGGTGGTGTATTAAAAACAGTTTATGTTCATGTTGCTACATTTGCTTTCTGCAAATGGTTTCGTGATCAATACAAAGGTGGTTCAGGTATACAAACATTTAAACGTTCTGCGCAAATTACATGGATTGATGATCAAAAAGGACCCAGATTAACTAGTTTGAAAGTACTTAGTG
>Ga0181570_10001587_pt1 | contig 19444 bp, 20 predicted proteins | sample 101ome_18_FD_148667 | JGI IMG/M metagenome (GOLD analysis project Ga0181570, IMG submission 148667) | Coastal salt marsh microbial communities from the Groves Creek Marsh, Skidaway Island, Georgia - 101406AT metaG (spades assembly) | ecosystem: Environmental > Aquatic > Marine > Intertidal zone...
TGTGAAATAGATGATGAGTTAAAAGCCATTTACCATAGTAATAATTCAGTTTGTATTTGGGTTTTTGAAAATAGAGAAGATAGAAATAATTTTGTTAATGAAACTGTCGGTATGAACAAGCAAGATAGAGAAAATTATTTCGAGAAATTCTATAAAAAAGTTAGAAAGTAGTTAGGAAATAAAAAATTATTACAACATGGTGAAACAAGTGCGCTTTGATTTTGTAAATAGATTTTGATAAGCGCCGTTATCAAATTACAATACATAAATAGCGCAGTTTGAAAGAATTAATAACTAAGTTTTTATTGCACAAAAAATAAATTAAGAAAATGAGTTGGTTAATTAGTCATTTTAAACAGCAAGATGCAAAATTCATATTTTTGACATTAACGCTCATTGTTCTGCCGACTCTTGAGGCTCCAAAGAATCTATTTTTAGTACTATTTATAGCCTCCTGGGCTTTTATTTCTAAACGAGAAAGAAGCTGGGGTGGAAAATGGAGACTGATAGACACAATATTTTTACTTTGGATATTGGCTGATATTGTCATTGGCGTTAATGCTGTTATGGTTCATGATCAGCCCGCTAATGGTTCAAAAGATATTATTAAGTTTGTATTGCTCGGATGGGTAGTCTCTCGATCTGAATTTTCCACTATTCAAATGACAAGCTTGAGTGTCATAGCAATTATATTTGCAGTAATTCCACTAGGATACAGCTATCTAAATTGTAATGGTGGTACATGCATTGAGCTTAATTCAGTTGGCCATGTAAACCACACAGCGATATATTTATCAATTGTCTATACTTTATCCTTGTCTTTGCTTGTATTTAGTTTTAAGAATATAAGTAATTATTTGAGAGTTGCTTTAATTATAACAACAGGAATTTTAGCCTATGTAGTAATAGATACAAACAGTAGAGCGGCATCAGGGTTGATTTCTATTATTACGCTAATGGCTATGCTGTACTCAATTTACCATTATCGTAATTGGTACTCATTAATCACTTCAATACTTTTAATATCCTTGGCTTCCACTATATTGATTTACAATCCTCCGTCGGTTGTACATAAGTTTATCCATGGTTCGAGCTTAACGGGTGACTCAGCTCGCCATAAAATAAGAAATTTTTCCTATTATGTATTTAAGATTGACCCGATTTTAGGTACGGGAATGGGTAACTTCCCTAACTTTAAGCATGATGACATAAAGAATCTGGTTGTTCAAGACGGGAAGCCTTACAATAAGAAAGAATTTTTGCCGTTTAAACATCCGCATAACCTATATTATTCTTATCTAACTGGAGGCGGCTTGATTCTATTTTCTATTTTTTCTTGGTTTTGGTTGAAAATGATACAAATTATTTATCAAGTCAATAAGCGATCCAATGAAAAATGGCTTGTGTTTGGTGGAACTGGCGTGGTAATGATAGTGCTAGGCGTTGGTTGGGTGAATACAACATTAGCCCATGAGCATGCATTAATAACTATGTTGGCATTAGGCTTTGTGATTTCAATAGAAAGAAAGTCTTGTATAGAGCAATAGCTATGGCGATTAACTGAATAAATATATTTGGTTTTGATAACAGTCATTATCACCACTAAGTAATTTTATTAAAGTACTCTTAAAACAGAGGGATTAAATGTTTATTTATTTGTTTATTATTGCAGCCTTGTGTTATGTGTTTATGCAATTTGTTGAGAATGTATCTTTTGGTTCTAGAGTGGCAGGAAGGCTTACCAATAGGCTTGCATTAGGGACAACACTGCAATATTCTGTTTCTACAGCAAGTCGTCTACTGTTGCCGTTATTGCTTTTGTCTTTGTCTCTAATGATTGAATCTAGCCTGAGTATTCAATTATTTTTAATTGTTGCAACTGTTCTAACAATATTGGCATTTTTTTCTTCTTTGATTGTATTGATTAAATTCAACTATTTTCAATTGTTGTTTCAACACCTTTTTGCACTATATCAAACCAATACAATACCAATATCCATTGTAAAGTTATTATCTGGAAGGGGTGTTACATTTACTCCAATTAATCTACAATCGAGACCTAAAATAAAAAGTCTTTCTTTTAAAAAGATTGCTGCATCTGGATTTGCATATTTTTTTCTGTCAACAGGTTTTTTAATTGCATTTTCTTTAGCAATTTTGATCCCGGAATACAGAATGACAATGAGTCAGCTTGCTACTGCATTTCATGGAATCGGCGCGATTATCTTATCAATGTACATTGATCCAATGATTAGTAGATCGCTAGATGTTCAATTAAAGGGTAAGCACTGGATGGATAATGTTTACGCCATATTTTTTGGTAGGGTGTTGGCATATTTAGTTGCTGCATTTGTTTTTTTTACTTTATATCTTTATGCACTCTTGGTTTAGTTGGTTATTTAATAAAATAACAATCTCATATCTCAAATAAGGCGGATTTTATTCAGGGTTATCTGATACTTTCTGTAAATAAAAATTATGCTGTTTAATTCTCACGAGTTTATTTTTATATTTTTGCCAATAACCTTTTTTGTGTATTTTTACTTAAATCAAAAAAGATTGACAGAGGCATCAAAGGGATTTTTAGTGTGTAGCAGTCTAATCTTCTACAGTTGGTGGAATGTCATATATTTGCCAATCATACTTATATCGATACTATTTAATTTTTTGATAAGCGAGAGTCTTAGAAATCCTTGTGGCGTTGAGAGTAATTCGCTCAAGAAAAAATCTATTTTAATTTTTGGAATTACTCTAAATTTATCTTTGCTCGGCTATTTTAAGTATGCTGATTTTTTTATAGAAAATATGAATTTCTTTATAGGCGTTAATATCGAGTCGTTAAATCTGATACTACCGCTAGCAATTTCATTTTTTACCTTTCAACAAATAGCCTACTTAGTAGATAGCTATAAGCAAGAAAGCAAAGAATATGATTTTCTAAACTATGCTTTATTTGTAACATTTTTCCCTCAATTGATTGCAGGTCCAATTGTTCATCATAAAGAAATGATGCCACAATTTTCACAGGTGAGAAACAGAGTTAAGAATTATAAAAATATTGCAGCAGGACTGTTCATATTTTCTATTGGCCTATTTAAAAAAGTTGTAATTGCAGATACATTTGCAATATGGGCGACTAATGGTTTTGATGTGGCAACAACTCTAAACTTGCTCGAAGCTTGGGCCACTTCTCTTTCGTACACGTTTCAATTGTATTTTGATTTTAGTGGTTATGCAGATATGGCGATTGGAGCGGCTCTACTGTTTAATATAAAACTTCCAATTAATTTCAACAGTCCGTATAAAGCAATCAATATCCAAGACTTTTGGAGAAGGTGGCATATGACGTTGAGTAGATTCTTACGAGATTACGTATACATCCCCTTGGGAGGAAGTAAGAAAGGCGAACTTAGAATGTACAATAATTTAACGGCAACCTTTGTTCTCGGAGGTTTGTGGCATGGCGCAGGATGGACATTTATATTTTGGGGTGTTTTGCATGGATCGGCCTTAATTATTCAAAAACTATGGGGAAAAATCAATGTAAGGCTCCCTTCTTGGGTCTCTTGGTTTATTACCTTTAACTTTGTTAATATCGCCTGGATATTCTTTAGAGCTAAAGAATGGAATGATGCAATTAAAGTTTTGGGCTCTATGTTTAGTTTGGATAATATAGTACTTCCAAGCAATCTAGAAAATAAATTGTACTTTTTGACAGATATTGGTATTCATTTTGGAAAATTTACAGAAAATATAGAAGGTGACTATACTTTTGCATGGGTAGTATTAGCCTTAGTTCTGAACCTTATGTTCAAAAATTCAAATGAAAAAACTCAAAACCTTAAGTTAAATTATAAGACTCTCTTGTTGGTGATTATTGCATCATTAGCTGGAATTCTTTCGCTTCACAAGACGTCAGAATTTTTATATTTTAATTTCTAAATAATATGAGTAGCAGAAAATGGGTAAAAATTTGGGGCTTTATTACTATGTTTGCACTTATTTCTGTAGGTGTTTTTAACTATTTAATGGATCCTTTATGGTTGTTTTCTCATAAATTCTCATTTAATAATATTCAGAGTAGTTTTTCCGAACGACAACAGAAAACAAATTTAATACATTTTCGGAATGTGTCTTCGCATGATGGAGTTCTTGTTGGCAGTAGCCGGTCAACTTTTATTAACCAAAATGATTTTACTGGTATGCGAATATTTAATTATGCTGTGGACAGTATGAATACCTTTGAGTACAAGGGATATATAGATTTTTTCAAAAATAACATAAAAAACCTTGATTACATTATTATAGGTGCAGACTTTTACAACACAAATACACCTAAAAATATAACGGCAGAGTTGCCAAAGTATTATATAGAAAACACCCAAGCCCCTCTTTACAGGCTTAAAACCCTAATCTCATCTGACGCTCTGAATTATTCAATACGAAACATAAAAAATTACTTTAGAGATAGTAAAGACAATAAATACAACAGGGATAACGTTAGATATAGAAATAAGGCTTCTGAGGAGGATAGGTTAAGAGCATATACGAAGAATATTAAACGACACACTAGTTATTTTGTCGGTCAAGAGTATAAATACAATCCTCAATATCTCTCAATCCTTAATGCTGTAAAAAATGACAACCCCGATGCCAAAATAATTATTTTCACATCGCCAATTAGTGCTGACCTATTGGTTTCAATTATAAAAAACGGAAAACGTTTAGAGGAATATCGAAAGTGGCTTAATGATTTAGTGGATATATTTGGATCTGTGTACCATTTTATGGATATAAATAGCATCACCACTAACCTTGACAACTATCCGGACGATGATCACTATTATCCTTGGATAGGAACATTTGTTGCTAATAGAGTATCGGGAAAGACTAACGATAACATTCCAGATGATTTTGGAATTTTGTTAAATAAGTGCAATCTGGATGATTATCTGAGTGAATTTGAAAAAGAAGTAAGATTGTATAAAAACCCCTTGCCAATCAGATGATTCATAATAACTAATAACCCTTGCCAATCTTGATTTTTTCACTTTCTATTTGGTGGGTTTATTTCTAAATAGTGGAGAATTATTTTTTTGTTGAAGCTAAACCCATCAATTGTTTATGTAGTGATGCCCCTTATTGCTGACGCCATTTATTGTGGCAGCATATTGCAAGATCTTTAAAAAAATATGTTTATCATGTGCAAGATATTTATCCAAAGGCGGTTTCTCTTTTGATAAATATTCCTGACCTTATATTATCAACTTTACAGACTATTGATATATGGGTGTTGAACAATGTATTTCATGTAGTTACATTGACTGAAGATATACGGGTATCACTAAAGGCACGAGAAATAAAAAGGGATAATATTACTCTTGTAGAAAACCCTTTAATTGTTTCAGGTGCCATAAAGTACAGGGTGTTGTGTTTTCAGGAAATGCTGGCCGTCTTCAGTTAATGGATATTGTTTTAGAGGCTATAGAGCAATATCTGTAGGCTAATGGTCAATTAAAGTTTTGTTTTATTGGTGCAGATATTTATAAAGATCGTTTAATTGATCTCGATGTGCGTTATAAATTTTTTTTCATACAAGGGCGTTGTTGATGGTAAAGAGGCTTTAAGAATTACCAGTGGTTATCGTTGGGCGCTTTGCCTATTGTGCCAGAAGTGTTATCCTATGCTTATCCGAGTAAAATCCCAGCGTACATCTCAGTAGGTTGTGAAATTATATCGGTAACCAGTCATAAAGCATCTTTAGCAAAATGGGTAAATTTATAAAAAAAGGTATAATTAAAAATCCTAATAATTTATTTTCCAGACCTAGTGATTTTGTTGATGACTTATATAAAAATATTAAAGAATGGTGAGTAAAGTGAAAAACTTTTTATCTATTAAATTTTCAAAATCAATAAGACAAAAAATTATTAAAACTGCATTTAAATGTGGAGAATCAACTCATTTGGGTGGTGCGTTAAGCATGGTGGACATATTGTCAGTCTTGTACGGTAATATATTGAAATACAATCCTAATAATTTAATCAGCACAGATCGCGATATATTTATACTAAGTAAAGGTCATTGTGTACTTGGGCATTATGCAACAATGAACGTTTTCGGTCTTATGAGTGATGAAATTTTTGATACTTTTCAAAAAGATGGCAGTCATCTGATAGCTCATCCAGTGAAAAACCTAGAACTAGGCATAGAAAGTTCAAATGGTAGCTTGGGCCAGGGTCTGTCATTTGGTTTGGGAGTGGCACTTGGCATGCGTTTGGATGGGCGATTGGATAGATCGGTTTTTGTGCTTATGGGTGATGGTGAGTGTAATGAAGGTTCTGTTTGGGAGTCAGCCGCTTCAGCTGCTGAATTTAAAGTTGGAAATCTGATTGCTATAGTGGATGTGAACGGTTTTAGAAATGATGGAGTGAATAGTACTTATACTAAACTTGTTAATTATAGAAACATATGGAAATCATTTGGTTGGCACGTTATAGAGGTTGACGGCCATGACCATACTGCTTTAAATAATGCGTTTGAAAATGCTAAATTAAATGCAGAAATACCCTCTGTTATTTTGGCAAATACTTTAAAAGGAAAAGGTGTGTCATTTATGGAAAATAACAATGACTGGCATCATAATCGAATTACTGCAAAAACTTATGACTTGATAATAAAAGAGTGGGGAGGAGAATGATCGCTGTTGATAAGCGCAAAGCTAGAGCCTGGTCTCGCATGGGTCCTAGAGCAGTTTATGGGCAATTTTTATTAGAGATGGCGCGTGAGGATTCTAAGGTTTTGGCCTTGTCTGCTGATTTGGGGCGATCATCTGGACTCGCAGCATTTGCAAAAGAGATTCCAAATCAATTTTTTAATACAGGTATTGCAGAGCAAAATCTCGTAGGTATTTCATCAGGTCTTGCAAGGATGGGTTATAAAGTTTTTTCAACAACTTTTGCTCCATTTGCCTCATTGCGTGCTGGAGAACAAGTGCGGATGAATTTAGGTTACATGCAAGAGCCAGTCAATATTGTAGCTCTAGCTAGTGGCTTTGCTTTGGGTTTTCTCGGAAATTCACATTTCGGCATTGAAGATATAGCGGTGATGCGTGCAATTCCAGGTATTGCCATTATCTCTCCAGCTGATTGTTTTGAGTTGTACAAATGCTTAAATGCGGTTAAAAATTATAATTATCCGGTTTATATTAGACTTACTGGAGGTGTAAATATGCCAGTTGTATATGAGGAGGAGTATGATTATAAAATTGGTAAAGCTAATATTATAAGGCCCATTGATAGCGTTACCATTGTTGCTCATGGCACAACAGTTGGGCATGCACTAAAGGCTATTTCCGACATGGAAAAAGATGGGCGCAAGATTGGATTGATAAATATGCATACAATAAAGCCGTTAGATGAAAATATCACAAGACAAGCGTTAACTCAAAGTGACCATGTGTTGGTTTTTGAAGAGCATACAGTTGTTGGAGGATTGGGTTCTGCAATTATTGAATATATGAATGATAAACAAATATCAGGCGCCACTGTTCATCGTTATGGAGTTAGAGATTGTTTTCCTAAGACTGGCGGATATAATTACATGCTTGAAACTTTAGGATTGAATTCTGAAGGAATAAAAGCGTCTGTCTATAAAATTATTAATAATGCATAATTCAAAAACACCCATTTGGTATATATATGGCGCAGGTGGATTGGGCCTTGAGACGATGGATATTCTTACATCTTGCATTGATAGTCAAACTATAGAGCCGCATAGTTGTTTATTTGTTGTTGACAATCCTAAAAATAATGAGGTTAATGGTTATCCAATAGTTTCATTTGAAGAATGCATTCCAGGTTCAAAAATCTCTATTGCTGTTGGAGAGCCTGAGTTGCGTTTTTATTTGGCAGAAAAAATCAAAGAAAAAGGCTTAAAGCTTTCAACACTTGTCTCTCCGTATGCATATGTTTCTAATTCAGCCGTTTTGGGTAAGGGTGTTATTATTGCACCATTTGTATCCATCCAATCTTTATCAAAAATTGGAAAAAATGTAGCTGTTAATACACAGGCAATTATAGGTCATCATGTAGTGGTGGCTGATCATACAGTTATTTCTTCCCAAGCTAATTTAGGCGGATCCTTGGTGGTTGGGGCGAAAAGCTATGTAGGGATGGGGGCTTCGATTCGTGAATTATTAAAGATTGGGGATTCATCCATTATAGGAATGGGATCTGTTGTATACAAAGATATCCCAGACGAGGTGATAGCTTTGGGAAATCCTGCGAGAGTGGCTAGAAAAAATGAAGATAAAAAAGTTTTTTAATTAGGAGTTATTATGTCAAATAAACGGAAGTATGATGAAATTTTTATGGAGGTGTTTGAAATTACAGAAGATCAACTGAATGATAAGCTTGAATATCAATCTATTGAAGCATGGGATAGTGTTGGCCATATGGCTCTAATGGCAGCATTAGAAGATGAATTTGATATTATGCTAGAGATGGACGATATTATTGATTTTGGTACTTATTTAACTGGTATTGACACCATGATAAAATACGGCGTAGAGATGTAATGTTCTGGGGCAATAGGCCACAGAGTGTTGATGATCAAGCTTTCATTGTTGATGGGGATCGCACATATACGTTTAATGAAATATTTGATTTTAGCGATTTAATATATTCAGGTGTTTCAGAAGGGTCGGTGGTTGTAATTGAATCTGATCGTGATCTAGGCACTGTTTGTGCGTATATTGGAGCTTTGCGCAATAATATCATCCCATTACTTATAGATTCAAATTTAAATAGCAAGGCTGTTTCTGATATTTTAAACTCGTATGAGGCTGAATTTGTTATCAGCTCTAGAGCAAGAAATATAAGCGGTTATCAAATATTTGACAACCGATTTAAAAAAATAATTTATTCAAGGTCTAAGTCTTCAAGTGTAAGAGTGCATAAAGATCTTTGCATGTTAATGCCAACATCCGGATCAACTGGTGAAGCAAAATGTGTCCGTACAAGTAGGGATAATTTAATATTAGCAACAGAATCAATTGTTAGGTATCTGTCTATAAATAACTCTAGAGTGTCAATTTCATCATTACCTTTACACTATACATACGGATTGTCCGTATTAAATTGCGCACTTGAAAGTCGATCAAAATTCGTTTTAACTGATAAATCCTGGCTAGAAAGAGGCTTTTGGAAAATAGCAGAAGATAATAAAATTACAGACCTGTCTGGCGTTCCATTCATGTTTCAAACCTTAAGGCGTATAAAACTATCTGATGAAATTTTGGAGAACTTGGTGTGCGTTAATCAAGCTGGTGGCAAGTTAGAGCCTTCATTAGCTGAGTATTTTATAAATTATTTTTCTGATAAAGGTGTTGCTTATTTTACAATGTATGGAGCAACAGAAGCGTCACCACGAATTTCTTATGTCCCTTATAAAGACGCCCTGGAAAAGCTTGGCACTGTTGGAATTCCAATTGATATTGGTAAGTTTTCAACTGATTCAGATGATGGTGTTAGCGAGGGTGAGTTGATATATGAGGGTCCCAATGTGTGCTTAGGATATGCCTACAATCGAGAGGACTTATCTCTTGGGGATGAGAACAATCAAATTTTACACACAGGCGATATCGGGATTATAGATAATGATGGATTTGCAACTATAATTGGAAGAAAAAAACGCTTTGTAAAAGTTTTCGGTATGTCGGTAAATCTTGATGCTGTAGAATCTATAGCTAAAAACATTACAGATAATAGTGCTGTTATAGGAAGGGATGACAAGGTTTTGGTATTGATAACTGATAGTAATACTAATCTTGTAAAGCAAAAAATCCTTGAAAACGTTACATTTTCTAATACAGGATTAAAAGTTAAGAAAATTTCAGAAATATATCTAAATTCATCTGGAAAACCAGACTATCCGCGTATGGTTTCGGAATTTTTATGACCCTTTTGGACGACCTAAAAAAATTAACACAACATCACTACAAAAATTGTGACTTGTATCGTTGGTATGTTGATAGTTTATTTCCTGAATTCTCTCAGGCCAATAGTTTAGATGGATTGCCATGGGTGCCCGTTAGAGCGTTTAAAGAGTACGATTTAATAAGTGTTTCTAAAGATCAGGTTTTTAAAACAATGCTTTCATCAGGAACTGGTGGTTTGCAATCAAAAATATATCTTAATCAAGATAATGCTAAAGCGCAACAAGCAAAGCTTATTGAGATATTTTTCAATGTATTTGGAAAGGGTCGTTACCCTATGCTGGTTATTGATTCTGAATCTACAATTAAAGAGCGACAAAAGTTTTCTGCTAGAACTGCCGCTATTAATGGATTTAGTATTTTCTCAAAAGGAAGGGATTTTGCACTTGATGAATCTATGAAGCTAGATCTAGATAGGGTAGTTGCTTTTTTAGAGAGGGTGTCTGGAAAGCCATTTTTTATATTTGGATTTACATTTGTTGTGTGGGAAAGTCTAATACAACAGCTGGAGTTAAAAGGAGTAACTTTAGACTTTTCAAATGCTTTTTTAGTGCATGGAGGGGGTTGGAAAAAATTAGAAAGTCAAAAAGTGTCTTCAGATGAATTTAAAAAGCGTATCTTGGATAGAACAGGGTGCTCTAAAGTTCATAACTATTATGGCATGATTGAGCAAACAGGTTCAATTTACATGGAGTGCTCTCAAGGAAATTTGCACGCACCATCAGGTTCTGATTTTTTGATCAGATCTACTCAAACTCTTAAACCTCTTTCATCGGGACAATCTGGTCTTATTCAGTTATTTTCTAATATTCAGACAAGCTACCCTGGACACTCACTGTTAAGTGAGGATGTGGGCTTTTTTTACCCTGCAACTAAATGCTCATGCGGATCTTCAGGCAGAATTTTAAATATTATTGGCAGGGCAGAACGGGCTGAAGTTAGAGGTTGTAGTGATGCTGTTAAATGATTTAAGTGCACTTAGCGTATCAACTATGCTAGATAATTTTATGTCGCCAAAAAGAAGGACAGTTGGCGATCCTATAGTTGTTGGGTTTTTGTCAGATGTTTCTAGAGAGATACTTAGATCAAAAAAATGTCGAGAATATCCTGATGTGATAACTTTTGGCTATTTTTGCAGGAAAAGCTCCATTAGGCAAATTTTAAAAGTAAGTCAATCTGAATTTAATAGATATGGATGGGGTTTTGCAGTACACATTGCACCTTCTAATGTTCCAATAAATTTTGCTTTTAGTTTTGTCTTTGGATTGTTATCAGGAAATAATAACTTGGTTAGACTACCGAGTAATACTTGGCCACAAGTAGAACTTTTAGTTGGTATTTTTGAGATGGTTGTGAAGTCTTCAAAATACGATATGTTAAAAAAAAATAATGCTTTTATTAGAACAGAACGTGACAGTCTTAAGTTGCAAGAAATCATTGCTAATTGTGATGCGTTGATTGTTTGGGGTGGCGATACTACGGTTTCAACTTTTAGACAGTTAAATAAAAAGCCGAGATGTGTTGAGCTTTATTTTTCAGATAGAAAGTCAAGTCTTATTATTAATGCAGACGTTATTAATAGTAGCAGTGAAAATGATCTTGACAAACTAGCTCTTGCTTTTTTTAATGACACATATATAGTAGATAACAATGCATGCTCATCGCCACGTAGAGTTTTTTGGGTAGGCGGAGATACTGGCATATTTACTGCCAGTGCTAAATTTTGGTTAGCGGTTAATAGAGTTATAGAATCCAAAGATTATGAATTGGATGTAATAGCAAAAATTGATAAATATCTTGATATTATGAAGTCTGTTGAAATAACAAAATCCGCAGTTTCAGTTAGAAAAATATCTGAGAATATTTGGTTGACAGATAGAGATGGAGAGGTTGTCATTGGGCGGCTGGGTCGCTTTTCTGAGTCAGGATTTAGTAAGCTTGATCTTGCATTGAAAGCGCTTGATAATGATGAGCAAACATTGACCTATGCAGGATTTAAGAAAGAGCATATTGAGAAAATTATTATAGAATCTGATATCGTGTTGGATCGTATTGTGCCAGTCGGTACAGCATTAGATATTGGGTTTATTTGGGATGGTGTAGATGTTTTACAAAGGTTATCTAGAATTGTTGTCTTTAAGTGAATTTCAATATGTATAGACTAACTATAAAAAGAGTTATGGATTTTTTATTATCTATAATCTTGATCGTAGTTTTATCTCCTGTTTTTGCGCTAGTTTCTTTATTAATTTTATTAAATATGGGGTCGCCTATACTGTTCACCCAATTGAGATCTGGACAGTATAAAAAAAGTTTTAAAATTTATAAATTTAGAACTATGCGTGATGAGTCGGAAGGGGGGGCAGATAGTGATAGGATTACAATTTTAGGTGGCTTTTTACGTCGATGGAGTCTGGATGAATTGCCACAAATACTTAATGTGATTAAAGGAGATATGAGCTTTGTTGGTCCCAGACCTTTGTTGCCGGAGTACGACTCTCATTATTCAGCCGAGCAAAATAAACGGTTTCTTGTTAAACCTGGAGTTACTGGACTAGCTCAGGTTGAGGGAAGGAATAGCCTCAAATGGGACGAGAAGTTTGCGTTGGATGTTAATTATGTTGAGAGTCAATCTATGCTCAATGATTTTAAAATTCTTATACGAACTGTATTTGTTGTTTTTGGTGCAAAAGGCTTTCATAAAAGCGGTGAAGAAAAAAAATTTAGTGATTTATAACAAGTGGAGTAGGAAATGGGTTTTGAATTAGATGGAAATGAGTTACAGCGCTATCAACCAAATCGCTACCCTTTTTTGATGATTGATTATGTTACCGATGTTGAGCCCGGGAAGCATGCAAAAGGATATAAGTATTTAACAAATAATGAATGGTATTTTCCAGTTCATTTCCCGGGAGGCCCAAACATGCCGGGTGCACTTCAGTTAGAGGCCATGGCGCAAATGTTAACTGTAGCGATAACTACGCAGGATGGTCTTGAGGGGGGCATCACCCATGCTCTTAAACATACAGTGAAGTTTAAAAAGGAGGTCAAGCCTGGCAAGTGTCTAGAGATAGAGGCGTATATTGATAGCTGGAGAAGGGGAGTCTGCAATGGTCATGCCTTTGGAAAAGTAGACGGTGAAATAGCTTGCGAAGCAAATATGATGATTACCATTCCTGAAATTCTTGAGTCTTATTTGCCTAAGAAATGAAGCCTGATGTAATAGTCGTCGGAAGTGGTATGGCTGGAGCACCTGCCGCTTGGTTATTAGCTGAACGTGGCCACAGTGTTTTACTAATCGAGAGTGGCTCAAATATATCTCCCTCAGAACTTCCTACAGCTTCAATAAACTGGGAAGATAAAAAAGAGACAAAGTTTAATCCAGTCGCTTCTAAACGAAAAAATTTAGGCGATTATCCTGTCAATGATAGCAAAAGTCCAATTGCTATATGTAACTTTAACGCCTTAGGAGGCTCCTCTGTAATCTATTCGGCACATTTTCCTCGGTTCTTAAAGCCGGACTTTATGTTAAAGAGTGAACAGGGGATTGGAGTTGATTGGCCAATTGGTTACGATGATCTTGCACCTTTCTTTGAAATGAATGAGAAAATAGTGCGTCTTTCAGGAAAAGTAGGGGATATATACTACCCTGAGATAAATAAAGTATACAATTCACCTGTCCCTCTAGGGAAAGCTGGCAAGATTTTAGCTGATGGCTTTGATAAGTGTAATTGGCATTGGTGGCCAAGCTATGCAGCTATTAATACTGACAAAAATAAGAAAAATCGACTTAAATGTCATGGATTAGGACCCTGCAATGCGGGTTGCCCAATGGGTGCGAAAGCTACCGTCAACAACACCTATATGAAGCTTAAAGCTTTTAAACATATTGATATTATGAAAGAGACGATGGTCTCAAAAATACTTATTCAGGATTCTACAACCATAGGTGTGGAGGTGATAGATAATAAAGGCAATAAAGATAAAATTCTATGCGAAACAGTTGTTTTGGCTGCCGGAGCAGTTGGAACGACAAGAATACTGCTTAATTCTTTAGATTTATGTAAAACCCAGTTAAATATGCCGGGCAAAGATCTGATCGGAAAGAACCTAATGATGCACCCATTAGGATATGCAGAAGGATATTTTGAAGATCAAATTGGAACCGATAAAGGACCTCAAGGTGCCATGTTATATAGTATGGAATTTTACCGTCCATTAGAAAAATCGGTTGATTTTAAGCTTGGCTTTATGATGCATGCTCTTAGGGGTGATTCGCCAGTGACAATGGTTAAAAATCTATATAAACGTCGCCAATTAAAGTTCGGAGCAGATATTTATCAGCAATTTAAAGAGCATTATGGCCATATGATGGGCATTGCGATTATTTGTGAAGATCTTCCAGATAGGTCTAATAAAATTGAGCTTGACAAGGATAATCTGGATCGTTTTGGCGTACCTGGCGTTAAGGTGACTTACCAATTGTCTGAAAATACAAAAAAGATGATGTCATATGGGCTTATAAAAGCGCGTCAGGTTCTAAAGTTAGCGGGTGCGAAAAAAACCAGTGGGTTTGGGCCAGTTAGAAATACTGGTTGGCATTTGTTTGGCACGACTTGCATGGGTGAAAATCCTCAAACATCTGTTGTAGATTCAAGTGGTTCAATCCATGGACTGAAGGGGGTGTATGTATTTGACGCAAGTGTATTTCCCACCTCTTCTTGCGTGAATCCCGCAAATACAATTCAAGCCTTAAGCTTATATCTATCTGATAAACTTGATAAACGCCTTAAAGATGAACGCTAGCATTGATTTCTTAGATTTTTTGTTACCTGGTGATGCAACATTAAATATACCTGCATTTAGTAAGTGCGATGATTTAGACTCAATTAGTTATTTTGTCCAGTTGTTTTCACCTGAGTTGATAGAAAGACTATCTAATATGAACCTATATGAATATTCTCATAAAGAGTTATTGACAGAGATTAAAAATCAGGGCGAAGACATTCGACCAATTATAGAAAAAGTGTTAGCATTTTATTTTAGTAGGCCTGATGTTGTTGTTCCGCTAACCGGCAGAACTGTCCCGCTTTCTGCTAGCGGTATGTCAAAGTATTAAGCAGGAAAGGAGAATTAATGACTAAAAAAATACTTGGACAATTTAATCGAGTGGTTATAGTTTCTGGTGCTAACCGAGGTATTGGCCTTGCTGTAGTTGAGAAATTTGTTAGCGAAGGTTGGTGGGTGTGTGCTTGCACAAGAAGTAATTCAGATTGTTTAAATAGTTTGCTTGATGGTAGAGGGAAAATTTACTCTCTAGATCTTGCTGATGAGAAATCTGTTAGTAATTGTGCGAAAGAAATTATTCGAAGTGTCGATAGAGTTGATGCATTGATAAATTGTGCTGGTATTGCATATGGCGCTTTATTTTCTATGACAAGGATAGCAGATCTAAAAGATGTATTTCAAGTTAATTTTTTCTCACAAGTTCTGTTTACTCAGTTAATTGTTAAAAAAATGATGCGAAAGAGATCTGGCTCGATTATTAATATCTCATCAACATCTGGCATACTTGCAGATAGCGGGACTTTAGCATATGGTTGCAGCAAATCGGCATTTTCCCATGCGACACGCATTATGGCTACTGAACTAGGTTCATTTAACATTCGTGTTAATGCCATTGCTCCAGCAAGAGCTGATACAGATATGGGTCGACTGATGGATAAAGACTCTGCTGATCTACTGAACTCTCGATCTAGTATTGCAGGAGAGATAGGTGCAGATGATGTAGCTAACCTGACTTATTACTTATGTTCGGATAGTAATAGATATCTTTCAGGACAGGTTATAAGACTTGATAGAGGTATGCCTTTCTAGGGTTAGAGTAGTTTGTTCTTCAGTAACGAATTCCATAAGTTAAAACCAAATAGGAGTATTTTATGACACAGTTGGCTTTGGTTATTGATCTTAGTGCTTGTGTTGGTTGTCAAGCTTGTGTTATTGGTTGTAATGAATGGAATGCTGATGATATTGGCTATGCTGCAGACCCCCTTGACTCTCATATTGAAAAACAAGCAAATGTGGCTTTTAATCTTGTTCAAACTTATGAACTGGGCACATTTCCTAATCATGATACCTTGCATTTTCCTAAGAACTGTTTACACTGTGAAAACCCTCCTTGTGTCCCAGTTTGCCCTACAGGCGCTAGTTTTAAGCGCCAATCAGATGGCATTGTATTGGTTGATTATGACAAATGTATTGGCTGCGAATACTGCATATGGGCTTGTCCTTACGGTGCGAGAGAAATTGATACCAAGCAAAAAATAGTTAAGAAATGTACTTTATGTGTTGACAGAATATATGATCAATCATTGCCTGAAAATCTTAGAAAACCCTCCTGCGTTTTGGCTTGCCCAACTGAAGCGAGGCTATTTGGTGACATACATGATACAAATTCAGAGATTTCTAAAACTCTCAAACAACGAACTGCTATGTATCCCATGCCTGAATGGGGAGCTAAACCTGCTAGTAGCTATCTTTTTTCACTCAATAGCTGCAACAAACCAGAAGACTAAAAGATAGATAGTTCAATAATGGTTTGCTGATATGGATGATTTGTTGGAATTAAATGCTTCCTGTTATAATTCAGATTTTTAGTAAATAAGGTTATTCTTCATGAAACCTCCCATATCGGTTATTTTCTTAACTACGCTAATAGGAGCAGGGCAAGGGTTGTTTTTGGCACTTTATGTTGGTGAAATATACAGCTTATTAGGGATTGTTGAAAGAAATCCAGAGCAAATGTTATGGGTGGGTATTGTGCTGGTGATTGCCCTGATGGCTTTAGGTTTGTTTGCCTCCTTTTTTCACTTGGGTCGTCCAATGCGAGCTTGGCGAGCGATTTATAAGTGGCGAACTTCCTGGCTTTCTCGAGAAGTTATTGTCTTGTTACTGTTTATAGTGGCAGTATTAGCCTGGGGTGTATTTATTGTTTCAAATGCTGTTATATTCAAATCTGAAACAGTTTTTTTAGAATTAGTAATTGGAATGGTAGCAGTTGTTCTGGCTTTGCTACTATATGTGTGTACAGCTATGATATATGTTGCCGTTAAATGCATTCAAGAGTGGCACACACCATTTACAGTATTTAATTATTTTTTCTCAGGGCTGGCTTCTGGATTTTTCCTTACAACTGCATTAGCTAGTTATTTCCAGAGTGGGATGACGTCAGTATATACAAGCTATTCCTTAACTTTTGTTTTATTAGCCTTTGTTTCAAGAATGCTTTCAACATATCGCAATTCACAAATTAAACAAAAACATAAAATTCAGGTGATTCCAGTTCTGGAGAACCTAAATGTCCGTCGAGTCGACCGAGGTAATCAAAAGGTTACCAGTCAACTTCTCTATCAACATAACTCGAGGTTAGTTGCATGGATTGAGAGAATCTTTCCAGTGCTGGCTTTTGTATTGCCAGGATTAATTTTTTTTGGCTACCAAAACAACACAATGATGTTGGTTATTGCCTGTGTTATTCAGTATATTGGACTAATAACTGAGCGCTGGCTATTTTTTGTACAAACTAGTCATCCGCAAAATGCATATTAATATCTTGCTATTTCAATGAAAAATCAATTCACAGTCTGGCCATCATATAGTCAAAAAGAGATTTCATCTGTTCAGCGTGTTCTATTATCCAACAAAGTTAATTATTGGACAGGTGAGGAATGCCGTCGGTTTGAAGAGGAGTTTGCACTTTGGATTAACTCAAGCTATGCTATTGCTTTGGCAAATGGTACAGTTGCTTTGGAGGCAGCTCTTAGGGCGTTAGAAATTGGCCATGGCGATGAGGTCGTTGTCACTTCCAGAACTTTTATTGCTAGTGTATCTTCAGTTGTTAGCGTGGGAGCAACCCCAGTTTTTGCTGATGTTGATCAAGATTCGCAAAATATCACTGCGGATTCTATTAAGATGATCATTACTAGTAAAACAAAGGCAATTATCTGTGTTCATTTGGCTGGCTGGCCATGTGATATGGACCAAATAATGAATATTGCCAATGATCATAACTTATATATAGTTGAAGACTGTGCTCAAGCACATGGTGCTAAATACAAAGGTCAACAGGTTGGATCTATTGGACATATTGGTTGCTGGAGTTTCTGCCAAGACAAGATTATGACTACGGGTGGTGAGGGTGGCATGGTAACAACCAATGACGAGTCTTTATGGCGCAAAATTTGGTCTTATAAAGATCATGGTAAGGATTATGAATCAGTTTATGAGAGAGAACACCCTGCGGGATTTAGATGGTTGCATGAGTCATTTGGTACTAATTGGCGAATGACTGAAATGCAAGCCGCAATTGGCCGAATTCAGTTGACAATGATGTCTGAATGGCATGTAAAGCGTTTAAATAATGCAAACAAAATTTGGGATGTAGCGAGGCAATGCCAATTACTAAGGGCGCCAGATATTCCTAAATACATAGACCATGCTGCTTATAAATGCTATGTCTTCGTCAAGGGAGGTAGAGTACTTAGGGATAAAATAATCAGAGAAATTAACTCCAAAGGTGTGCCCTGTTATTCAGGATCTTGTTCGGAAGTTTATCTGGAAAAAGCATTCGATAACACTAGTCTTAGACCAAAAGAGAGACTTCCAGTAGCAAAAGAATTAGGCGAGACTAGCCTCATGTTCTTAGTTCATCCAACTTTAACTGATGATGAAATCCAAAAAACATGTGATATTTTGACAGAAGTTGCTTTAGCTAATAGCATCGATAAAGATCAATGATGATTTGCATTATAGTAGGATTGATCAAATGATTTCCGAGCTGTATTTCACATTCGCCTCTCATATTTCAGTTTTCTATCTATATATTACATTTTTAAAATGTTTCAACAACTAGATGGGGTGCTTGAGTGATGACAAATTTTGATTCTGATTATAAATTCATGAATCTAGCACTTCAAGAAGCTCAGAAATCTATAGAGATGAATGAGGTACCTGTTGGCGCAATTATTGTGGTGAATGATGAGGTAGTTTCACAAGCACATAACCAACCCATATCGGAAAATGATCCAACCTCTCATGCAGAAATTAACGCAATTAGAAAAGCTTCAGAAAATCTTGGCAATTATCGATTAACAGGCGCTTCTTTATTTGTTACCCTTGAGCCATGTGCAATGTGTTATGGAGCAATTATTCATGCTCGTATCTCAAGGTTAGTTTTTGGAGCATATGATCCTAAGACTGGTGTTTGTGGATCATCAATCAAACTTTATGAGCAAGAATGTTTTAACCATTCCCCTGAGATAATAGGGGGTGTGTTGGAAGAAGATTGCTCTTTAATATTAAAAGATTTTTTCAAAGAAAGGCGAAACTAAACGGTATACATTCCACCATTCACATGGAGAGTCTGGGCAGTAATATATGCCCCTGATT
>Ga0181570_10001591_pt1 | contig 19410 bp, 14 predicted proteins | sample 101ome_18_FD_148667 | JGI IMG/M metagenome (GOLD analysis project Ga0181570, IMG submission 148667) | Coastal salt marsh microbial communities from the Groves Creek Marsh, Skidaway Island, Georgia - 101406AT metaG (spades assembly) | ecosystem: Environmental > Aquatic > Marine > Intertidal zone...
CCAAATACGTGGAGGTCGTTCCGTTTATGCCGGCCTATCCTGCAGCTATTCCCGGACACTTCAATACAGAGATTCAGGTCTTTCGTGGTTTCTGGATGGTCAGTTGGTTTTTGGAGCAGTTTGGTGAAGGCGAGCGCCGGCAAGCCGAGGCGCAGAATGCGGCGCCCGAGACATTGCTGGAGGCCTTACTCGAGCAAACTGAACCGGGTGCGGGAGGACTCGTTCTCCAGCCGTTCTGGAACCCCGTGCTCGGGGAAACAGGTCCCGAGGGTAGAGGCAGTATTGTGGGCTTCAAGGATTTTCATACCCGCGCACATGTTTACCGGGCGCTGATTGAAGGTCTTGCCTTTGCGCTGAGGTCGGGCAAGGAGCGCATTGAGCGACGAACGAAGACGCCGATTCATTGTATACGCGTTTCGGGGGGGGGTGCTCAGAGCGACGCAGTAGTGCAAATTCTTGCCGACGTAATGAATTTGCCGATTGAGCGGTTTGAAGACTGCGAGGCCAGTGGTCGGGGTGCTGCGATGATTGGTGCTGCGGCGTTGGGTTATTACCCGTCGATCAGTGCGGCAGCGGAGGCCATGTTGACCGCTACAGCGCGCGTCGATCCTGATGCGACACAGACTGCCGGCTACGATGCAATCTATCGAAATAATTACAGCCCGCTGTACGGACGGCTTGAGTCGCTGTTTATGCGCCAAGCCTGAAGAGATCTCTGTGAAAGTGGATTGGCGGCTGGCGTGTCACGGCTCGAGCAAGCGATGATATGTGACTCCGTCATTCTGCGACCTAAGAATAGATGAGACGTTGCGGATCACTTGCCCTATGATCAATGTTAACTGTTTGGGGCCGAGCGTATTGTTCAATGAGTTTCCAAAAATTACTGATGACGGTTCTCCTGGGCGCGTTGCTTTGGGGCTGCGACAACTCCCCTGCGGTGGATAATTCGGCTTTGTCACCAGAGTCTGGGGTAAGTCTTGGCGGCGGTGGCCGCCCCAATGCCGCGCGATGGAGCCGCAGTGCGGTCTACGGCAGTAACGGTATGGCCGCTACCGCGCATCCGCTCGCCTCCCAGATCGCCGTCGACATCATGAAGAGCGGGGGTTCAGCGCTGGATGGCGCCATCGCCGCGAATGCTGCCTTAGGGCTTATGGAGCCGACGGGAAATGGGATTGGCGGTGACATATTTTTCATTATCTGGGATCCGGCTACAGAGCAACTGCATGGCTATAACGGCTCGGGGCGCGCGCCGTTGGGTCGCTCACTGCAGGATCTTAAAGCGCAGATAACAGCACTCCGCGAGCGCGGCGCCATGCCCGACAGTATGACCGGAATGCCTCATCGAGGGTCTCTGCCCGTAACCGTGCCTGGCACAGTTGACGGCTGGTTTGCAGCTCACGAACGTTTTGGGAAGTTGCCCATGAGCGAGCTACTGGCACCGGCCGTGCGCTATGCCCGAGAGGGTTTTCCCGTCACGCCCGTGATCGCGTATTACTTTGAGCGCAATCAGGCGGCTTTCGAGGCGCAACGGGGCTTGATTGAGGAACTCGATAACGCCAATGCCATCTGGTTTAAGGGGGGTATCCCGCCGCAGACAGGGCAGCGGCTACGCAATCCGGATCTCGCCAATACGCTGGAGATTATCGGTCGGGACGGCCGCGCGGCTTTCTACGAGGGTGCGCTTGCGCAGGCGATGGACGCTTACTTCAGGCGTATTGGTGCCGATATGCGCCTCGAGGATCTGGCCGCCCATCGGGGCGAATGGGTGCAGCCTGGCAGCGTTCATTATCATGGTTATGACGTCTACGAACTGCCGCCGAATGGCCAGGGTTACGCGGCGCTACAGATGCTCAATATTCTGAATCAGGTTGATTTGCGCAATTACGCCAGGGAGTCCGCCGAACTCTTCCATTATATGGTCGAAGCAAAACGGTTGGCGTTTGAGGATGTCGCGCGCTACTACGCGGATCCGGCTTTTGCAGCCGCGCCCCTATCCGCTTTGCTCTCCAACGAATACGCCCGCGAACGGTTTGCGCTCATCGATCCTAACAAAGCCACCCCGGAGTTTGGGCCGGGAGAACCCAAGTTGGAGGGAGAGGGTGACACCACTTATCTGACGGTGGCTGATGCCAGCGGCATGATGGTGTCGTTGATTCAATCGAATTATCGCGGCATGGGAACGGGTCTGGTGCCGGATGGTCTCGGCTTTATGCTGCAGAATCGGGGGGAGCTGTTCTCATTGGATGAGAGTCACCCCAATGTCTATGCGCCGGGCAAGCGACCCTTTCATACCATCATTCCTGCTTTTGTCATGAAAGACGGAGAACCTTTTATGAGTTTTGGGTTGATGGGTGGAGCCATGCAGCCGCAAGGTCATGTGCAGGTTCTGGTGAATATCATTGATTTTGGTATGGATGTGCAAACGGCGGGCGACGCGGCGCGCTTTAATCACGATGGTGGACGTCAACCCACGGGTGTGGATGAGGATTTGCTCGGTACGCTGCTGGTTGAGCCCGGCGTGCCGGCAGAGACAGTGACACGACTTCGAGAGATGGGGCACCGGGTCGAGGTGGATGCCTCAGGTGCCCCGTTCGGCGGTTATCAGGCCATTATGCGCTTGCCTGATGGCGTGTATGTGGGCGCAACCGAGATGCGCAAGGACGGCACGGTAGTTGCGTGGTAAACGTCCACGCTGTTTCAAATCACTCATCGCCATAGATCGCGACCGTCTTTTGCCCTCGCGCATTGATGCTGGCGCGGTACATGCCTGAAGTATTGAAAATCAGTACGGTCTCACCGGTTTTGTCTACAGCAATCACGCCGCCCTCTCCTCCGGCGTCGAGCAGTTCACCTTTAACAACCTGTTCGGTGGCTGCTCTGAGATCGGCTCCGCCGAACTGGATGCGTGCGCAGATGTCTCTGGCGACGGTGTGGCGAATAAAATACTCCCCGTGTCCGGTTGCCGAGACGGCACAGCTCCGATTATCGGCATAGGTTCCCGCGCCGATGATCGGCGAATCGCCGATCCGGCCCCAGCGCTTGCCGGTCATGCCGCCGGTGGAGGTGCCCGCCACCAGATTACCTGTGGCATCCATGACGACAACGCCCACGGTGCCAAATTTGTGATCGGCCTCAGGCTGCAGTCCGGCCTGCTCGTTGGCTTTGAATGCTTCCAGCGCTTTTCGGCGACGCTCGGTGGCGAAGTACGCGGGAGACATGACCTCGAAGCTCTGCTCCAAGGCAAACGCTTCCGCGCCCCTACCTGCCAGCATCACGTGGGGGGACCGCTCCATTACCGCGCGCGCCAGCGCAATGGGTGATTTGACCGTAGAGACGCCGGCAACAGCGCCCGCCTCCAGCTCCGCGCCGTGCATGATCGAGGCGTCAAGCTCGTGCGTGCCCTCCCAGGTATACACCGCACCGTGTCCCGCATTGAAGAGAGGGGAGTCCTCCATCAATTGGATAACATTGACCACGACGTCCAGGCCCGATTCGCCGCGTCTGAGTTGTTCGTAACCAGCAGTAATCGCATGATCCAGAAACCCGAGGTAGGTGGCTTCGAGTTCGGCGCTCATGGCCTCACGTTCAATGGTGCCGGCACCACCATGCAGGGCAATGGCAATGGGCGATTCGGCGCTAGCTGACATCATGTAAATCCCCAGAAGGAGGCACACACTGTGTTTCATCAAACTTCTCTGTTGCGGTGGCAGACACCACATAGTGATTTGGTCCACCTCAACAAGCAATCGTAATGAGCGGATAAATACAGTGTTAAGTCAGCCGCCCGGGATATCCCCTTTGCTGTGGTGCGTTGCCTTCCACTGCGAGTCAGGCGGCGACCCCATCCAATGTTTGGCTAACCAGATCAGGATGGGTGAGCATCCCGTCCCGCGGGATGTCCAGCTCGATAAACGTCCAGTCGGGCCCTCGCGCCGGGCCCACCATCAGATCTGAACTTTTACGATAGGTTTGACCTATGCAGTGGATGTAGGTGGGTTTCAGGCCCTCCCAGCCGCCGCGCTCGAGCACCAATTCGTCTGTCCACTGCTTAGCGGGGTGCGGGGTGATCAGGCGCTTGAGTTTGGCCGCAATGTCAGGATAGGAATCGGGCACCAGCATCTCCATGGGGTAGTCCTGCCACAGATCCATCTGGTAGCCATCAATAAAATGCTTTTCACGGGCTTTCCACCAATCGGGGAATTCACCGGTATCGGGATCTCTGGGCACGCCACTCATTCGACCCTCGCGAGGGACGATTGCGTCGAAAAATACGATTCTCTCTATGCGTTCGCGTAACCGGTCAGCTACGCCGGTGATCGTGATGCCGGAAAACGAGTGTCCCACGAGAATCACGTTTTTAAGGTCTTCAAACTCGAAAACCTGTGCAATATCGGTGATGTGGGTGTCGAGCCCCACTTCTGGGCCAGTGAGATGCAGGCGCTCGCCGCATCCGGTGCAGGTGGGAGTGTAGACCCGATGGCCCATCGCCCGCAGTCTGTTCGCGACATCCTGCCATACCCAGCCACCGTGCCAGGTGCCGTGAACCAGTACGAAGGTGGCGGTTTGATTGGTGGCCGACGCGCACTCGGTCTGGGCTGTGGTTTTTTGCGCTAATCCCAAGGCCGCTAGGCTGGCGCTGCTCCCCCGCAGTATGTCTCGTCTCCGCATGGTCATAGCGCCCTCACATGGTCGGGGTATCGACCTTGCCCGAGATCATGAAGCAACTGGCCAGTAGCCACTTGAGGTTAATGCCGATGCGATTCGCCTCGGGTAGGGTAAACGCGTAGCCATGTTCCTTGGTACTGCCGTCATCGAGCTTTTCAATGACATAGATCACCAGCGAGTCGCGCGTGAAGTAGCCATCGTAGTTGTTGATGGGCCAGTCAACGTTGAACAGGCGCAGCCCCAGATTCCTGCCGTCTTTATCAACGAACCAGATTTCGGCGCCCTGATCGTGCAAGCTGAGGTTGTCGTAACGCGTATAGGGGATGTCACGGCCACCGCCCACGCCGGGGATATCGGCATAACAGGTGAATTGCCGGGCTCTGTGCAGCTTCACCGCGGTGTCTGAAGCGTCGCGCGACGTCCACCAGAGCTGTTGCTCACCAAGGGCTAGCGCTGCGGGGCTACCCATACCCTCAGTGCACTCTGCGTCGCCCTCTGCGCTGAATTGTGCGGCGTCCCGGCTCCACCAGACAGGGCAGAGCGGTGTGCCGTCGGCATCTCTGATGTCCATGCGCACGGCCCGTCGTTGATCATCTTCAGCGAGAGACCATCTCTGGTTAGACATCACGGTGCCATCCGGTGCGCTCAGGGTGATGTCAAAGCCATCGCCCGTGACCTCAATCAGCAGGTTGTGGCGGGGCTGGGGGTCATCAACTTTGCGCCGGCCATCGAAATAAGCCTGATTGGCGTTGCTGTAGAAGCCCGGGAGCATCACCTCGATGACCTGAAGATCGCGGCTCCACGGCGTCGAATCTTGCCCCTGAGCGAGGCCCTGATTGGGAACGGCTATCGGTAGTAACCAGGCGAGCGAAAAGCTGGCGTTCTTGAGGGCTCGCAGTAGCGATTGGCTGGTCATGGTCCTTGCCTCGATATCGGTCTGGCCCGTAAAGTACTAAGGTTATACCTATAAAACAAAGGGGGCGCTATGAGCGATGTTCCGGTCCTGATTCGTCGCACCACCATGCTGGTGAATGACATCGAGCCGTCACTGCAGATATACCGAGATATTCTGGGTATGTCGGTGCATTACGATGAAAAAATTGTGGTCTCAGGAGACGGTTTGCCTGCCGGCGAACCCAATTCTCAGACCCGCCTCGTGATGCTCAAGTGCAAGGATGATTTCATCGGCATGCTGGGTATTCTCCAGTACATTGATCCGCCACTGCCCGAACCGCCACCGCGGTCGAACCCGAATCGGGTGCGTATCGGGGAGTCTGTTTACGTGCTCCATCATGAGGACGTGAAGGGGGTCTACGAGAAGCTGCAAACTGTCCCTGGTATCGAGATGGTGTGTGAGCCCGTTGTCAGCGAGTACCCCAAGCCTGATGGCGGGGTCTTTCGTGTGTTGGGCATCAGTTTCTTTGACCCCAGCGGGTACTTTGTTGAAGTGAATCAGTTCGTATGAGCGACGCGGCATCGGGCGCGCAACCACAACAGCAGAGCGGTCTGGCCTATGGCTGGCTGACGGTAGGCCTGCTCACTATCGCCTATGTCTTCTCGTTTATCGATCGCTACGTGCTGGGGTTGTTGATTGAACCGATCAAGGCGGACCTCGGCCTGACCGACACCCAGATTGGCCTGCTCCTTGGGCCGGCTTTCGCGATTTTTTACGCCACGATGGGGCTACCGCTAGGGTGGCTCGCTGATCGTAAAAATAGGGTGAAGATTGTGGCCGTCGGGATCGCGGTCTGGTCCATCGCGACCGCAGCGTCGGGACTGGCGCGTAACTTCACGCATCTCTTCATCGCACGGATGAGTATTGGTGTTGGGGAGGCCACACTGAGCCCCTGCGCTATGTCGATCATCTCCGACAGTTTCCCGCCCGAGAAGCGCTCTCGACCGATCGCGGTTTACACCATGGCGCTCTCTGTGGGGGCAGGGTTCGCCTCTTTGCTGGGTGCCGGAGTACTGACTTGGGCCAAATCGGGCGGCACCATTACGCTCCCGGGGATAGGTGAGTTGGTGCCGTGGCAGGCGACGTTCTTCATTGTTGGGCTGCCGGGTCTCATCCTGTCAGTGTTGTTTTTTTTATTGCGTGAACCGCCGCGTTCGGGTGGTCCCTCTGCGACGGGCGGCAGCCTGCCCGATATGCTCAAACACGTGCTGGCGCGCTGGAGGATGTATAGCGGCTTCGTCAGCGTTTTCTGCTTTACGACCATCGTTGCCTACAGTCAGGGTTGGGGTGCGGCGCTGTTTGAGCGCACCTGGGGATGGGAGACCAGCTATTACGCTTCGATCAATGGCGTGCTGCTGATCATCTGCGGCCCGGCGGCAGTCTTGTCTGCGGGGTGGTTATGCGACCACTGGATTGCACAGGGTAAGCGCGACGCGGCTATGAAGATCGCGCTGTTTGGCGTGTTCGCCACAGTGCTGACGGGAGCGCTTTTCCCCTTGATGCCCTCTGCACCATTGGCGATGGGGGTCTTTGCGCTCAATAACATGGGTATTGGTATGACCTCGGCAATGGGTGTCACCGCACTCCTCAGGATCGCACCAGGCCCGATCAAAGCGCAGACTGTGGCGCTCTACTACATGTGTATCAGCATGGCTGGCCTGTTTCTCGGCCCGACTGCGGTGGCGCTTCTCAATGATCACGTCTTTGGCGCGGAGGGCATTCGCTACTCCATGGCGGTGATTCCCGTCATTTTTGGTGTGCCTGTGTTGCTTGGGCTACAGGGTATTTTGGGTTCCTACGACCACGGTATGAGCGACCATGAAGGTTTGACCTGAGTGACCGTGCCGCGAAGACGCTATCTGGATAACGCTCCGGGACAACTACACGTGTGGCAATGGCAGGGAGCCCAAAGTGCCTTGCCGCCAATAGTGTGTTTGCCGCCGGTGCCCTATGGTGGCCGGTTTTTCGACACCTTTGCGCAGGCGTATGACGGTCCGGTATGGAGTGCTGACTTGCCTGGGTACGGTTGTTCCGATGCCCTAATAGAATTACCTACCGTTGGCGCTTATACAGAGGCAATGAGCCCGCTCCTGAGTGTGCCCGGTCAGCCAGTATGGTTGATTGGCTTTCACTCAGGCGCGCTGGTGGCGATGGAAATGGCGAACCGCTACCCGGAGCAGGTGAGTGGCCTTGTGCTGGTGGATGTGCCTGTTTTTTCAGGCCCTGACATGGCGGATCTGCGAGCATCAATCACCAATCCCCCCGCGTACCTCGATCAGCAAGATCCGTTGAACGGCCTCTTCAAGTCGATGGTGGTGGATCGCCTCGATAAGGTCGCCTACCCAAAGGCGCTAGACTTGTTTTTCGATTTTGTCGGTGCCGGTGAGGATAGGAACGCGGGCTTCAATGCCGCGGCAAACTTCGAGGCCGAGCCTGCGGCTAGGCAGGTCAAACAACCCGCGCTGGTGATTGCCACCCGCTCCAGTTTACGCGATGGCACATTGCGGGTGGCCGAATGGCTGCCACACGCGACGCTAGTTGATCGCGATGACATTGCCATGCCGGCCTTTGAGCTGGGTGCAGGTCCGCTTGCTCAGCTGGCACGGGAATTCTTCTTCTAACCGCTGCGGGTTGTTAGACAGGTCCGGCTCAGCATTTCAGGCCTGCGTCAGATTGCCCCCAAATGGTCATGTTCATATGCTCAAGGTGACCGTATGATCGGTTTTCCAAAATTATTGAGTAGGCAATCCCATGCAAATACGTCTTATGGCTCCTGTTTTTCTTGTGCTGGCGACACTGGTTGTTGGGGGGTGCTCGAAGGATAGAGCCGATAATGCCGTTGACACCTCAGGCGCTTTAGAGAGCGATCCATCACTGGGTTTTGACCCCGCAGAGCTCGATGATGGCATTAAGCCGGGCGACGATTTCTTCGCTTACGTGAATGGCAAATGGATCGCAGAAAACGAGATTCCCGCGGACAGGAGTCGCTACGGCGCTTTTGACATTTTGAGGGACAAAAGTGATGAAGACGTTAAGGCGATTATTGAGGAGGCTTCTGCTACAGAAAACGAGGAGGGCAGCGACCAGCAGCGTGTGGGCGACCTCTACTTATCCTTTCAGGATTTTGAGACCCGCAACGCCAGAGGTGTCTCGCCGCTAGAGCCGTATCTGAGCCAAATCGATGGTCTGACCTCGAAAGACGAAGTCTTTGCTTTTTTCGGGGTTGCTGCCCGGCTGGGCTTTAACGCCCCTGTGGGTTTATTCGCCTACGCCGACGCCAAGAACCCCGGTATTAACACGATGTATCTCGGTCAGGGGGGTATCGGGCTTCCTGAGCGCGAGTATTACTTTAAAGACGACGAGAAAAGCGAAACGCTACGAGAACAATACAAGCAATTGATTGCCGATATTCACGCCATGGCAGGGTGGGAGCTGGATTCTGAGACGGTTGCGACTATCTATGGCGTCGAGGAGACCATCGCTCAGGCGCACATGACTAAAGAGGCGACCCGTAACTTCGCCAACAATTACACAAGGTACGAGCAGGAAGAGTTGACCAAACTCGTACCCGACGTTGCGTGGGATGCATTTCTTGGCGCCTTTGGTCTGCCCGAGCCGGGTTACCTGGTATCTATAACCACCCCATTTTTTGAACAGCTTGGGCCCATCCTTAATGAAGTAGCGCTGGATGATTGGAAACACTATTTGCGTTGGCAATTGCTTAATTCGCAGGCATCTCGCCTGAGCCGTGACCTAGATAATCGTAACTTTGAATTTTATGGCAAAGCACTGCGGGGCAGCGAAGAGCAACGACCTGACTGGAAACGCGCGGTTGGCGTGGTGGATGCGGGGCTCGGTGAGCTGGTTGGCAAGGTCTACGTAGAGAAGCATTTTCCGCCAGAAGCCAAAGCGCGCATGGATGTGCTGGTAGCCAATTTGGTGAAGGCTTATCAAGACAGCGTCAAAGCGCTGGATTGGATGTCTGAAGAGACCAAAGCCGAAGCGCTCGATAAGTTGTCCAAGTTTGAGCCAAAAATTGGCTACCCAAATAATTTCAGAGCGTATGAGGGCGTCACGATCGCGAGGGATGACTACTTTGGCAACCTCATGCGCATACGCGAGGCCGATGTTGAGCGCGATATCAGCCGTCATGGCGGTCCAGTAGATCGGGATGAGTGGGGTATGAATCCGCAGACCGTCAACGCCTACTACACACCGGTGCTGAATCAAATTGTATTCCCGGCCGCCATTCTGCAGCCGCCTTTCTTTGATTTGGCTGCGGATGAGGCGATTAATTATGGCGCGATCGGTGCCGTTATTGGTCACGAGATAGGGCACGGTGTCGACGATCAGGGCTCAAAATTCGACGGCGATGGCAACATTCGAAATTGGTGGACGGATGCCGACCGGGCCGAATTTGAAAACCGCACCGACGCCTTGGTAGGGCAATACGACAGCTACTACCCGTTCCCGGATCTGCATGTAAACGGCACCTTTACGCTGGGTGAAAACATTGGCGATCTAGGCGGTATTTCGATTGCCCTCAAAGCCTATTTAGACTCTTTGGAGGGTCAAGAACCGCCGGTGATTGAGGGCTTCACGGGTGTTCAGCGGGTATTTATCGGGTTTGGCAGGGTTTGGCGCTCCAAGATCAGAGATGAAGCCTTGCGCACACAGATCGCGACAGACCCGCACTCACCGGGTGTCTATCGAGCGAATGGTAGCGTGCGGAACGTCCCTGAGTGGTACAGTGCTTTTCAGGTCAGCGAGGGCGATGGGCTGTATCTGGCGCCTGAGGAACGCGTCAAAATCTGGTGATTTTGGGGCACTCTCTCTCGGTGTTCCCGGGTGCGTGGCGTATTGTCCGTACGTGGGTTTCGCGCGGGTTGCTTCGAGGGACTTTCCATGCGCGGACAAAGGCGATTTGATGGCTCGCGCCCCGGCGTTTCCAGAAATGACAATCCCCCAATCTAATTCCCGTTTGACTGCTTAGTGCGCTAAGTCGTTTTTGTTTTCGGTAAGTCTAATGCCCAGCGGCATTGAAGTTAGCGGTCCGTCATCAGCGCCTTGGCCGCTTTGTAGTCAGCCTTGCCATTCGGGGCTCTGGGGACGACGGGTACGACCAATAGGTCTTTGGGCAGCTTGTAGCTGGCCAGCAGTTTGCGGGTTGCCTCAAGGATATCTCCCGCCTCTGCAGACCCGCCCTGCTCGAGCGACACGACACCGGCAACCCGGTTACCAAAGCGCTCGTCTTCGAGTCCGAACACCAGAGCGTCGGCTACATCGGCATGGAGCTTGAGTGCTTCCTCGACTTCCTCGGGAAACACTTTCTCCCCACCGGTGTTTATGCAGTTTGAGCCTCTGCCAAGCAGATTGATGGTGCCGTCTGCCTCCACCGTTGCCATATCTCCTATGAAGGCGTAGCGCTTACCGTCGACTTCTTTGAAGGTCTTGGCGGATTTTTCAGGATCCTTGTAGTAACCCAGCGGCACCATGCCGCCTTGGGCCACCATGCCGACTTCACCCGAACCGGGCACCACCTCGCGGCTGCCATCCGGTAGCAATACTTTAGCAACGGGCAGCAACGTGAACTTCGCGGTCTCACTGGCGGGGGTGTCCTTGGTCATGATGGACTGACCCATGCCGCCCTCGGTGGAGCCGAGAATATCGGCAATGGCCAATTCGGGTACGTGCCCAATAAGGCCGCGTTTCACCTCGGTCGTGAACATGGCGCCCGATGAGATCATCAGCTTTAAGCTAGACGTGTCCCAGCGCTCCGGCTCAGTCTCCAGCGCACGCAAAAGCGGCTTGGCGAAGGCATCGCCGACGATAATGATTTGCGAGATGCGGTCGCGCGCTACCGAGCTCCAGACTTCTTCGGGCTTGAAGCCACGGTTCTCCAGTAGCACCGATGTGCCGCCTAGCATGTGCGGGAACATGAGGCCCAGCCAACAGCCAGTACCATGCATAAGTGGCGGTCCCGACATGGCTACTACGGCAGTATTGGCGTCGACCATTTGCCTTGCAGCGGGCCCGAATTGCGAAGCGTCCTCAAACGGGGCAAGACCAATCATGGACGGGAATCCGCGCATGAAGAACTCGGTGAAGCCATCCAGCGGATACATCACACCCTTGGGCATGCCAGTAGTGCCGCCGGTATAGAGCATGTAGATCTCGTCTCCCTGAGGCTGGGTCCGCGCGGTACCCGAGGCTTGGGCAAGAAAGGTGTCATAAGCGATGCCATTGGCAGGCCCCATTGAGCCATCCTCGGCTGGACCGTCGTCTACGCAGATCATCGCTTTTAACATCGGCAGTCGATCGCAGATGCGCGCTACCCGGTCGCCGAGCGAGCTGTGAAAGACCAGAGCTTCAATATCGGCATTCTCCAAAAGATAGTGGAGCTCCTCATCGAGGTAGCGATAGTTGACGTTGATCGGCACGCCGCCGATTTTCATGGCGGCAAAATTGGTTTCGGCATATTCCGGCGAGTTGTAGAGATACATGCCCACTTTGGAGTTATGGCTCAGACCCGAATCAATCAAACCTTGTGCGAGACGCGCGGCGCGATCCTCATAGTCGTGCCAGGTTATTCGCCTTTCCCCCTGAATCAGCGCGATATGCTCGGGCACCGCATCGGCGACGGATTCCCAAATCAGCGAAAAATGAGACTGCATCGTGTGCTCTCTTTTTTATGATTAGTGAAAACGAGGTGGATCAGGCCCTCGCCGGATGAAAAGGACAGGCGTCCTCTTTTTCGACTAGATCATAGGCGAACATGAACTTGGCGACCCCCGCCAGAATGCCACCCACCAATCCCAGCTCCAGGATTTCAGCGTCACTAAAGTGATTGGCAAGTTCGCGGTGCAGCGCGGGATTCAGTGTGCCCTCGGGCTGTGTGAGTGCCAGCTGCTCTCCCAGCGCCAGCACGGCTTTTTCGGCATCGGTGAACGGGCCATTCTCTGGGTCATCAAAAGCGTCAATCTGTTCTTCAGTCAGGCCCGAGGCGAGCGCGTCGTGGCGATTGCCTTGATTACAGAAGCGGCAACCGTGCAGAGTGGAGAGCCTAAGGCGCAGAAGCTCTTTATAAGGCTGAGCGACTTTGCCGCCGCGGAACACCTCTCCGTAGAAAGAGCCCACATACCAGCGATAAAGATCTGGATGATTCGCAAAAACCTCAAAGAATGTGGCGTCCCCGCGCAGCGCCATGGAGGCCTCCCACGCCGAGGCAATGTCCTCCGGCATTTCGGAGGCGTCGATTCGCTTCAGCGCGGGCTTGGGCTTCATCGCTGTCTCAAACCATGGCTTTGAGTTGTTCGTCTCGATAGCGGCCCAGCAGGAGGAGCGCCAGCGAGCAGATAATAAAGCCCCACATCGAGTAGGTGAGGGCGAGATCATATGAGCCAGTGTTGCTGTACACGGCGCCAAAGGCCGCGGGCCCGAAGCCGGCTCCTAGGCCAAACAGTGCGTACAGGGCACCATAGATGCGAGAGTAGCTGCGCACCCCGAAGTAGCGCGATACCAGATACGCCAGTAGGTCGTACTCGACACCAGCAGCGACTCCAAGGAGCACAATGGCAAGCACCATTTGGCTATAGCCCGGATCAGCGCCAGTAAACATCATCATGGAAATCGCGGGCAGGATCATCAGCGCGCAGGCGATGGCGGGCGCCCAGATGAAGTCGAGCAGATAGCCTGCTATCAGTCGGCCGGCGTAGACCGAGTAGCCTAAAAAACTTGCCAGTAATACCGCGTCGCCGCGGTCAAAGCCTTTGGAGCCCAGCATGGTTTCCAGATTAGGAATTGGGCCGCCAATGGCAAAAGACAGGGGCAGGAAGATCGCGCCGAGTAACCACAGTCGCCAGTCCCTCAGCGCCTGAGTGAAGGTAAAGCCATACTGCTGCATGGTGTTGCCGGTCTCGCGGCTGAGCGCTGCCAGCCCCTCGGCCCGTTTGGCGACTTTGGGGTCATCCACGTCATGGAACGCAAAGAGGGCGATGGGTAGGGCGACTATCAATGGCAGGAAACCGATGCCCACGTAGGCCATGCGCCAGCCAACGCTATTGATCAATTCTTCGGCGATCAGCTTGGCCAGCGCGCCGCCAATGCCTGTACCCACTAATGCGATACCGAGTGCCAGACCGCGTTTTTCATGGAACCAGCGCGAAATCGCTTTGGTAAAAGTGATGGGCAGGGTGCCTGCACTGAGCGCTGACAACAGTCCCCAAAGGAACAGGTAAAGCGTGTGCGAACCGTTGTTGAGGGAGAACAGCATCATGCCCAGCGCAAAGGTCAACATGGAGATCAGGGCGACCTTGCGCACACCGTAGCGATCGGAAAGATAGCCAGCCATCGGCGCGCTGATCACAGTCACGACGCAAAAGGGCACCAGTCCAAACATAATTTGGTCGATGCCCCAGCCAAACTCTTGCGCGAGGGGCTGGGCAAAGACGCCAATCGTGTAAAAGGGCAGCGGCGACATGCCCAGAGAAATGCCAAAAGTAGATGCCAATACGACTGGCCAGCCGTAGCGGAATTCGCGGAACTGCGACGTATCAAATGCCATAGAGTATTACCGCCTAACTATTATTGTGGCGCGCCCCTCAACGGTCGCTACTCGGTTGAATCATACCGGCGATGACTGGCTTTACCAGTGTTTGTCGATCGGTCGTGACAAGTGCCAGCGGTTATTTCAGCCACTTGGCAACATGCCGTGAAATGGCCACTTCACCTTGGTCAAAATAGGCATCGTGGTTCTCTTCGATGCTACCAAGGTCGTAAAGATAGTTGACCATGAGGCCGGCGGATTGGTGCAGGCCCTTGTCGCTCAAATCCGCCGCCCAATGAATGGCGTGGAGGCTGGCGCCATTGCCCAAATGGAACCGCGCGACGGGATCCAACGGGTAATTCGTTGGCCCTCGCTCATTCACCAGATACCGGGCGCACAGTGCGAGCGTGTCCTCTTGCTTGGCCTGAGACGCGTCAACGCCCTCCACCCGCGCGGTGGATCGGAGCTCGTGCACATCCACGTCCAATTGATCTTGCTGTTTATCGAGCCATTGGCAAAAGCCTGGGATCGGTGAGAGAGTGACGTATCTTTTTGTTTTAGGGTGCCGCTTACCGACTTCCTCCACCACTTGCTTGATCAGAAAGTTGCCAAAAGAAACACCGGCTAAACCGGGATGACAATTACTTATCGAGTAAAAGACCACGGTATCGAGATCACTCTGCTTGGCGGGCTCGTCTGTTTTTTCGATTAACGGCGCAATGGCTTTTGGAATACCCGCTGTGAGCGCGACTTCAACGAATACGAGTGGATCATCGGGCAATGCGGGGTGAAAAAAAGCGAAGCACATCCGGTTCTCGCGAAGCCTTGACCGTAAGTCGCTCCAGCCCTGAATCTCGTGAACAGATTCGTATTGAATGATCCGCTCCAGCACTGCCGCTGGAGAGTTCCAGTCGATCAGCCTGAGTTCGAGAAACCCGCGATTGAACCAGGAGACAAAGAGGTGCTTGAGGTCCGAGCTAACCGGTTCGAGGTCGGGGTGTTCCGGGAGCGATTTGAGCAATGAGCCGCGCATCTCAACCAGCACAGCGGTGGCGCCTGGCGCCATATTCATGCGGCGAAACAATTTTACCCGGGGAGCCTCTACCAGTTTGGTCAGGGCAGATAAATGTGCCGGGTTGGGTTGGTGCTTGTAGCGTTCAGCAGCGTTTATGATATCTGCCGCGACGACAGAAAAATCCCGAGCGAGCGATTCGAAGAAGAGAAGCTGATTGGTTTCATCGAGGGCTTGATAGTCGGCGATGACCTCACAGGCGAGGGCCAGTCCGGAAGCCTCGCCGCGGTGATGCAGTAATTGTCGACATTTGGCCAGCAGATCCCCAGAAGCAGCCTCGGCAACGGCCTGACGCCTGCGGGCAAGAATGTCCTTGCCCGCACTGATGACGCTGCCCAGCAGGCCCGCTAATCCGGTTGCGGATTGGCGTTTAGCATCGATTGGCGGTTGTGCGTCTGCAGACATCCTCAGCGTTACCAGTGGGGCGCTCTGCTCACTATATCCAAAGCCCTTGAGCGACTCATTAACTAATCGCACTCGATGAGTCACTGTGCCCCTCAAAAGGCAGACAAATTGGTTGGGAAAGACTTGTGTATGGGCTTTGAGCTTTGTGCCAGTGAGGTCGATGCCATGACTAAAACGGTTCCGGCGGAGCTCGCTCCTGTCTCCAAGGATCGGGTATTGTTTGAACGCTGCGCCGGCAGCGCATAAATGTAATTAAATTACCAAAATGAAGTAAAAAAGAGAGAATAACGCCAGTTTATGTTATTTTGTTACGAAATCAATGTGGCTTGATGTGATGCATCCTGAAGTTATTCGAGTTACCCGTAGTATTGCCGAGAGGAGTCTGACGACCCGCGAGGATTACCTTCGCGATATTGAGCAGATGGCCCGTCAGCCCGTCAATCGAAGTCAGCTCAGTTGCGGCAATCTGGCGCACGGCGTTGCCGCCTGTGGGGGCGAAGAAAAAACCGTCTTGAAGCTGATGGACAGCGCCAACGTGGGGATTGTTACAGCCTATAACGACATGCTCTCGGCGCACGCGCCCTATGCGGATTATCCGCAAAAGATAAAAGGCCACCTCAAAACCCTCGGCTGTACCGCCCAGGTAGCGGGCGGTGTGCCCGCGATGTGTGATGGTGTGACCCAGGGCCAGCCCGGCATGGAATTGAGCTTGTTCAGTCGCGATGTGATCGCGCAGGCGACTGCGGTATCTCTGTCGCACCAAATGTTTGATGCGGTGTTGATGCTGGGCATTTGCGACAAAATCGTCCCGGGTCTGGTGATGGGCGCATTACAGTTTGGTCACCTGCCAACACTGTTTGTGCCTGCAGGGCCGATGACGACGGGTTTATCCAACAAGGAGAAGGTGCGTGTCAGGCAACTTTATGCCGAGGGTAAGGTTGACCGGGCGGCGTTACTAGAAGCAGAAATGGCCTCCTATCATGGGCAAGGCACCTGCACCTTTTATGGCACAGCTAACTCCAACCAAATGGTGTTGGAGGCGATGGGCCTGCAGTTGCCTGGTAGCGCTTTCGTCAATCCCGATACGCCATTGCGCGAGGCGCTGACCCGCGCGGCGGCGGAGCACGTCGCAAAAATAGCGCGAACCAGCCGACAGTCGCTGCCCCTTGCTCATGTTATTGATGAGAAAAGTTTTGTGAACGGAATTGTTGCCCTGCTGGCATCCGGTGGATCAACCAATCTGTGCATTCACCTCGTTGCCATGGCACGTGCCGCGGGTTTGATTATTAATTGGTCTGATTTCGATCGTCTGTCAAAAGTCACGCCGCTCTTGGCACACATCTACCCCAACGGCAGCGCTGATATCAATCATTTTCAGGCCGCCGGTGGCACGGGTTTTCTCTTTCAGGCGTTGATCAAGGCGGGATTGATGCATCCCGACGCCAGGGTGTGTTTTGGCGGTCAGCTTGGCGACGCCTGCATTGAGCCGCATCTGGATGGAGAGCGTTTGCAGTGGCGCAAGGCTCCCGATACCAGTCTTGATAGCAATGTGATTCGGTCTGCAGACGCGGCGTTTTCCCAAGAGGGGGGCATCAAACTCTTGCAGGGCAATTTAGGCAGAAGCCTAATCAAGTCTTCTGCAGTTGCTGAGGCCCATCGATCGATTTCAGCGCCTGCCGTGGTGATCTCCCATCAGGATGAACTAAGACAACTATTTGAGCAGGGCGCGCTCGACAGAGATTGTGTCATCGTGGCGCGTTTTCAGGGTCCGCGCGCAAATGGCATGCCTGAATTGCATAAATTGATGCCGATACTGGGGGTATTGCAGGATCGAGGTTTTGCGGTAGCCCTGGTGACTGACGGGCGCTTGAGTGGAGCGTCCGGCAAGGTGCCCGCCGCCATTCATGTCACCCCCGAGGCCGCTAACGGCGGCACCATTGGATTGGTGCAGGATGGCGATCTGATTTCGCTGGACGTTGCAGCGGGGAGTCTGTCGCTTCATGTCGATCAGGATGCTCTGGCGGCGCGAACACCGTCCGATTTGCCGCCTTGCGACAATACGATTGGTCGGGGATTGTTTCTCCCTAGCAGGGCAGGTGTAACAGACGCTGAGAGCGGTGCATCAACGCTTTTTCTGGCGTTACCTCCCGAACACTCACCGGCATCTCAAATCTCTCCCGATGCTATGGAATCGATCCGGCAGGAGCAGGTGACCCATGGTGTCTGATTCGATCGAGCGTCTGAGGCCGCTTTATTTGTTGGCAGATATTGGCGGCACCAATGCGCGTTTCGCATATGCTGAGCCCGGTGATGTAAACCCGGTACCGATCGCAAATTATGCAGTGACAGAGTTCCCGTCGTTTGAGGGCGTGCTGACTAAGCTGCAAAGCGAGTGGCGCGAATTGTCCGTCAACGGCAGCTATTTGGCTCGCATCTGCCTCGCGGTGGCCGCGATACCTGATCAGCCTGAAATCAGTTTTACCAACAATCCTTGGCGGTTTACTGCAAGCAGTGTTGCCGCGCAAACGGGCTGTCCTCACATTAGCATCGTGAATGATTTTGCGGCGGTTGCCCGGTCGCTGCCCGCGCTCGGAGCACGTCATCTAGAAGCGATCGGTGGTGGCGGTGTAAAAAAGGGTGAGCCTATGGTGGCTATTGGTCCGGGCACCGGCACCGGAGTGGCAACGCTCGTTTTCGACCGGGAAGGAAAGCCCTTGGTGCTTCCAGGTGAAGGCGGACACGTTGATTTTGCGCCAATCACGGATATTGAAGCCAAGATTCTGTCGCGCTTGCGAGCGCAGTTTGGGCGAGTCTCCATCGAGCGACTGCTTTGCGGAGCCGGCATCATGAACATCTACCGGTCGTTGGCGGATATCCGAAATCTTCCTCTGCGCCACTCGAGTCCCGAGGCAGTGGGTAGTGCGGCACAACAGGGAGATGATGCCCTGGCCGCCGAGACCATGAATACGTTTTTCTCGATAATGGGTGCCACGGCGGGCAACCTCGCCCTGACGCTGGGTGCGCGCGGTGGGATTTATGTGGCGGGAGGCATTCCGCCGCGCTATATCGATCTGTTGAGAAAAAGCGACTTTCGGGCCCGGTTTTTGGCCAAGGGTCGTTTTGCCGACTTCAACGGCGGTATTGCGACGTATGTGGTGACACATCCCGACCCCGGTCTTTTGGGCGCTGCAATGTTGTGCGTTGAGGGAGACGAAGATGACCAGTGAATCACTGTTGTCTGAGCTGTCATGTCCGGTGATCCCCGTAGTTGTGATAGAAGACATTGAGCACGCCGTTCCATTGGCGGAGGCGCTCTTTTCTGGAGGTATTGCCGCGCTTGAAATCACGCTGCGAACGGACCTGGGTCTCAAGGCAGTCAGCAAGTTGAAGGCTGAATTCCCCGACAGACCTGTCGGCGCTGGCACGGTCTGCACCCCAGCGCAGTTTGCTGCAGCAGCAGACGCCGGTGCTGATTTTATTGTTTCCCCGGGTGCCACACAGGCATTGCTTTCGACTGCGTCAAATCACGCCCTGCCGTTTTTACCGGGTGCGGTGACGGCCTCAGAAGTGATGCGTGTCATGGAACTCGGCTTTTCCGTGTTGAAGTTCTTCCCCGCTGAGACATCAGGTGGTGCTGCCGCGTTGCGTGCCCTCGCAGGCCCGTTTCCTTCGTTGCGCTTTATGCCAACAGGAGGAATTACCCGCGACAACCTGGGGGACTATATACGCCTAGATAATGTACTGGCGGTCGGCGGGTACTGGTTGACA
>Ga0181570_10001602_pt1 | contig 19341 bp, 29 predicted proteins | sample 101ome_18_FD_148667 | JGI IMG/M metagenome (GOLD analysis project Ga0181570, IMG submission 148667) | Coastal salt marsh microbial communities from the Groves Creek Marsh, Skidaway Island, Georgia - 101406AT metaG (spades assembly) | ecosystem: Environmental > Aquatic > Marine > Intertidal zone...
ATAAAACTATTCCGCATTTGCTTTTTAGTGGCAATGCTGGGATTGGTAAAACTACTCTTGCTAAACTACTTTTTAATGAGCTGGATGTAAATCCATTAGACATATTGGAAATCAACGCAAGTCGTACAAACTCAGTAGATGATGTACGAGACAAGATTGTTGCGTTTGTGCAAATGATTCCATTTGGAGACTTTAAAGTTGTACTGCTAGATGAGGCCGATTACTTGTCGCCAAACGCTCAAGCAGCACTGCGTGGTGTTATGGAAGAATATCACAGCACAGCAAGATTTATTTTAACTTGTAATTATCCAAACAGAATTATTCCAGCTATTCATAGTAGATGTCAAGGCTTCCACATTGCTAAGATTGATCAAACAGAGTTTACTGCTAGAGTTGCAGAGATTCTTATCACAGAAGGTATTACTCCAGACTTGGATGTGCTAGATACATATGTGAAAGCGACATATCCAGACTTGCGCAAGTGTATCAACATGGTACAAATGAATAGTGTAGAAGGAAAACTTGTAAGTCCACAAGAAGGTGATAGTGGTGAAAGCGACTGGAAACTAGAAATGGTAGAACTGTTCAAAGCAGGCAAAATCCACGATGCACGTAAGTTATTGTGTGGCACTGTGCGAGCAGAAGAGATGGAAGAAATTTATCGTTGGTTGTATGACAACATTGAACTGTTTGGTGATGATGAAAAACAGGATCAAGCAGTGTTAATTATCAAACAAGGACTAGTAGATCACACGTTGGTTGTAGATCCAGAAATTAATTTAGCGGCAACATTGATCAGATTAGGTGCATTATGATCTGGGTATTAGTAGCATTAGAAAATGAATTGTCAAAAGACTACTTTTACGACAATAGACCAAACACAAGTTTTCAAATTTCATACACCGGAGTAGGAAAAGTTAATGCTGCTATAACTGCAATGCGTTATGGAAAATTAGCAGGTTGTACTAAAATAATCAATTACGGTACTGCTGGCATCGTTAGCAAAAAGGATTTAATCGGTAAACTTGTAAAACCAGACGTAATCCTGCAGCGAGATATGTTGGCAGAACCGCAAGCACCTAGAGGTGTGACTCCGTTTGAAAAAGACGACACAGCCGGACCAATTATGTTAGATACAAACACAAACATAACACTAGGTACAGGTGATAGTTTTGTAATGAAACACGATGTATGGTTCGATTATGCAAATGTTGACCTTGTAGATATGGAAGCATATGCAATAGCTAAAGCAACTAATAACTTAAAAATTCCTTTTGAATGTTACAAATATGTTAGTGATTTTGCAGATGAAAATGCTGCTGAAACTTGGGAAGAAAATGCAAGCAAAGGTGCTGCTGCTTTTATGGAGATGATAAATGACATATATAGTAAATGATGCATGTATTAAATGTAAACATATGGATTGTGTAGAAGTATGCCCTGTTGACTGTTTCTATGAAGGCGAAAACATGTTGGTAATCAATCCAATTGAGTGTATTGATTGTGGTGTGTGTGAGCCAGAATGTCCAGCAGATGCTATACAAGCAGATACAAAACCTGGTGCTAAGGAATGGATAGAATTCAATCAAAAATGGAGTGATATTTGGCCTAATATTACTGAAATGCGTAAAGAAGATGTACCAGAGGATGCAGAAAAATGGCATGGAGTTGAAGGCAAAATGGAATATTTTAGTGAGGCACCAGGACGTGGCGACTGAAAACAAAAAACTGATAAATGATATTGTAAGAATAAGTGTATTAGAGGAAGAAATAGCATATTACAAAACACTATTACAACCGCATGATACTGGGCATATTCATACAACAATAAATTTTTTAAGTCAAAGACTATCTAACATCAAAGGAGAATTAGCGGGATGGCCGTTCGATTAGTAAGTTATACAAAACCAACAGAAGAATTTGTAAAAGAAGGCATAAAAGACGATTTATTAGATCTTGTTGCGTTTTGTGCTAGGGTGTCAAATCCTGCCAATCAAATGAATAGTGAAACAAGTGAAAAACTTGTAAAGTATTTGATTAAACACGCACACTGGTCACCACTTGAAATGGTAAATGTATGTATGGAGATTGATACTACACGTGATATTGCACACCAAATTGTAAGGCATAGAAGTTTTGCTTTTCAAGAATTTTCACAACGTTATGCAGAACCAGGACAAATGGGAGACGAGGTTTTTATTACAAGTGAAGCAAGATTACAAGACACAAAAAATAGACAGAACAGTATTGAAATTGATTTAGGCGAAGAAGGTGCAGCAGAGCTAATTACTAAATGGGAAGAAATGCAACAAGATGTAATTTTTTCTGCGGGTCGTGCATATGACTGGGCTATTAAAAACGGTATTGCCAAAGAAGTTGCACGTAAAGTATTACCAGAAGGACTTACAAAAACAAGACTTTATATGAATGGCACACTGCGTAGTTGGGTGCATTATATTGAGTTGAGAGGTGCTAATGGAACACAAAAAGAACACATGGAGATCGCTTGGGAGTGTGCTAAGGTCATCGCAGAGGTATTTCCTCTTGCTGCGGAACTCACAGATGCCAGCAACGGTTGAGATTGATATCGAATGGCATGAACGCTACGCATGGTGGCCTATGCGTAGTAGTTGGAGCAAAAAGCGTATTTGGTTAGAAAAATATCATGTAGGCGAAATCTTTTATGATGCAATGGGCAGGCCACCAATAAAGGAAAAAAGTTGGAAACTCATTTATACAAAAAATGAGTATTTGATGTATCTTTTAAAGCAGGATGAAGGTCGTTGGGATCATCCTTTGAATAACAGCGTATTTAAAAGTGTCAGAAGTTCCACTTAAAACTAAATGGATTAAAAAATATGCTATTATTCCGAAGTTAAGTAATACAAATAAAATACTTTGGTTACAAAATTATTATGCACGTATTATTTATTATGACTGGCCTCCAGATAAAGTGATGTATAAAACAATATATACAGAAAAAGAAGCGTTAGTTGCTATGCTACAAGAACATAGCAACTGATTTTTTAACCTATATCTCCATAAATTTCCAATACTTCTTTTACAGCTTCATGCCTTTCAATATCTCGTGAATCAAAATTGCAAACTTTTATATGTTTCAGTTTTTTTGATTCTAAATGGGTAGTAAAATCAATCAAACCGTTATCTTTAAGTCTATCAGCTTGAGCTAAATCGCCTGTTACAGCCATTTTGCTATTACTGCCTATTCTTGTTAATAACATTTTCATTTGATTAGGTGTTGCGTTTTGCATTTCGTCTGCTATTATATATGAGTCTTTAAATGTACGTCCACGCATATATGCCAGTGGAGAAATTTCAATCACGCCTTCTTTAATCATTCCTTCTATTTCGTTAGCATAAAAATGTTCTCTAAACACATCAAATATAGGACGAGTCCAGGGTGCCATTTTTTCTTCTAATGTGCCAGGTAAGAATCCAAGATCTTCGTCAGCACTTACAGCAGGTCTAGTAACAACTATTCTGTCAACTTCTTTCTCAACAAAACTTTTCACTGCTGCTTGGACAGCTAACATAGTTTTACCCGTGCCTGCAGGACCTATACCAAAAACAATACTATTAGTTTCATCTAATAAACTAAGCACATATTCTTCTTGATTTCTGTTGCGTGGGATAAGTGTTATGTTTCGTGTTTTGTTTGGAAGAAAGTTGTTAATTTTAACAACATTATTATTACTAATTCTTTTAGCTTTTGCTTTACCCATCAATACCTCCTTATGGATTGATAGCAGGGTGTTTCCAAAGCAGGAAAATCACTCCTGCTAAGGTATTTACTTCTTGAAGCAAAAAATAAAGTGCGCATTGAATTATATCTTATGTAAAAAAGTTTTTGATAAATATAACTGTAAAAGGAAATAACCATGGCAATTCTTGATTCATTAGACATTATAAAAAACTTAGAAACAATCTATGACAGCGATAACGCATTCAGAGTGCTAAAAGACTTTGAAAGAGTTATTGACGAATTGGGTGTATATGTATACGATAACTGGGAAGATGGCGAACTTGCTAGTGGTCCAAACATTGAGCGTCATTGGGTTTCATGTACTTTTATGTGGGATTACAAAAACATGCCAGACCCAAGCGGTGCAAAACGTTTGTTGGATTATGACTGTAAAGTAAGAATTGCAAAAGGCCATGTACTAAGAGCAAGACAAATAAAATCGCCAGATGATTTTCGTCCTGGAACTAAAAAAGGAAAACTTGACAAACACCCTGTTTGGTTTGTTGAAATTCGTATTCCAAAAAAATTAATAGTCGATATATTCGGCGGTTCGCAAGCTATTGAAAAAAGCGAAGTAGAAGATAGTCAAATGACACAACAGCCTAATACAGCAGCACCAGCAGAGGGCGGTGAAAATGTTGATTTAGGAGGCTTATAATGGGACTTAGAGCAGGAGACTTAAAAGATCTAGTTTATAATATTTTTGAAATTGACAGTTACAAAAGTAAAATGGGCAGCGACGAAGATATTGTAGTTTTGAGTTTTGATGTCAAACAAGAGGAAGCAGCCAAAGATCTTGTAAAATTTATTGAAACAGGATTTGAATTTGTACTCGATGCTGATAATACACCTGGTACTGTTGAAGATGGAAATTACAAAGTTTTTGTTGAAATAGACAGAGATAAAAATATAACTGAAAGAATACTTGAATTAGTTGATGGTATATCTAAACTAACAGATCAAGATTATAAGTTTAGATATCATAAAAATTTCAAAAGTAAAGATGTTACATTAGACGAAATCGCAGGCACAGTACCGTTAGATCCTAACACATATACAGTATCTATGTTAGAATCTAAAAAAACAAGTTATGAAGAATTTTTCAACAAAAGTTATGTTGATAAAATTAGTTTAATCGAAAACGATTTAATAGTCAAAAAGGTATATGCAGATCCAGTTGGCTTTAAAGTTAAAGATTTTGGTCCAACTTTAAATATCTTAGAAAATATAGATGACAAAATCAATATGAACGACTATGCAGAAATACTGTTTTTAACTAAATACCTTGGAGACTACAATGTTACCAAATATGGTAACAAAACGTTAACACTGGAAAACAATGGATACACACTCGTGGTCGAAAGACTATAACGGAAAAACTTGTAAAAATTGTGGACACCCTGGACACTGCGGTGTGCCTAACTATGCTTCACCAACAAATATAATAAAACTATGTGAAACTTGCAGATGTGAAGCCTGCGCCTCGGAAAAAAAGGAATAACTATGGCCAAAGAAGATTTTGATTTTGATTTTGAACCGTGGATGGCAGAAGAACTAATCCACAGAAGCGATTGGGAAGAATGGTACGAAGCAATGCTGGAAATACTACCTCTTTGGGATATCAATACTATTCCAAGAGTTGCAGGGTTTATTGCACAGTGCGGCCACGAGTCAGGTGGCTTCCGTGTAGTAAGCGAAAATTTAAACTACAGTGCAAAGGCATTAAACACAATATTTCCAAAATATTTCAAAAGGGCAGGAAGAGACGCAAATGAATATCATAGACAACCTGAAAAAATCGCTAATGTCATTTATGCAAACCGTATGGACAACGGAGACACAGAGAGCGGTGATGGGTGGCGTTTCCGCGGAGGCGGCCTTATTCAGCTTACTGGACGTTACAACTACACTGAATTCGCCGAAGATGTAGATATGTCAGTAGAAGAAGCAGTAGACTATGTGCGCACTAAAAAAGGTGCATTAGATAGTGCTTGCTGGTTCTGGGACGAAAACAATATCAATAAACACTGTGACAACATGGACATTCTAAAAATGACCAAACGTATCAATGGCGGTACTATTGGTTTAGAAGATCGTAAAAAGCATTGGGCACATGCTTTAGATGTGCTAGGAGGCGATATGGAAATGGAAGCCGAAGAAGAAAAAGAGTTGAATACAAATCAAACTATTCGCCAAGGTTCAAGAGGTCCATTAGTACAAGAAGTACAAGAAATCCTAGGTATAAGTCCTGCTGATGGTATCTTTGGCCCAGGAACAGCACGTCAAGTTAAAGAATGGCAAGCAGCAAACGGTCTAGTGGCAGATGGTATTGTAGGACCAAATACACTGGGAAAGTTGTTAGGGTAGGTGGTTTAGGTATGGGCATGAAACTTGCAGGAGTAATGTTTTTGATAATGCTTGCAATGGGCGGCATAGGTTATTGGTATTACAATGACACACAAGAGCGCATGGCCATACTACAAGAAAACAATGCTAAACTGGAAATAGCAGTAGCAACTAACGAAGAAGCATTAGAAAGTCTACAAGCAGATTACGCATCTGCACAAAACGAAATAGCAAGTCTAAATGATGCGTACACTGCTATCCGTAGACAAAATCAAAGACTAGCTGATAAATTACAAGAAATAGATTTAACAGCAGCAGCTATAGCAAATGCCGAAGGTATTGAACGTGCAGTAAATAGAGGTTCGGAAAATGCTGGTAGATGTTTTGAACTTCTATCGGGGGCAGAACTAACTGAAAAAGAAAGGACAGCAGAAAATGACATCGCTTTTAATAAAGAGTGTCCTTGGCTTTACGATGATTATAAGTCTCGCGGCCTGCTCAACCAAACCCCAGCAGATTGAGGTTAGTGCAAAACCAATAGAAAAACCAACATTAACACTACCTCCTGTTGACGAACTCAATATGAGAAAAGTAGAATGGATTGTTATAAATGAAGCTAATGTAGAAGCTGTTATTGCTAAACTAAAATCTGAAGGTAAAGCATTTGCACTATATGGATTAACAGGCGATGGCTATGGTAATTTAGGTTTAAACTTTAGTGACATACGTGCATTGGTACAACAACAGCAAGCAATTATAGCAGCATATGAAGGATATTATCAAGCAGCAGAAGAAGCAATGGAAGGTGCTGTTGTAAACGAATAAATACGCATAGATAGAGAGGGCTTATATGTGGGAAATGATAGATAGAATGTTCGGAGATACACTGTGGATTTACACAGCAATAGCCGGATCATTATTAGGTGCAGCATTTTTAGCGTGGTTTAGAAATACACATGCAGCACTTTATTTAATGTCAAAATTTGATGCTTTTTTAGATTATCTTGTGGACAGGTTTGGATGGGAATGGTTGCAGGATGATCCAGAAGCATGGAGAAAAAGATATCCAAAAGTAACAAAAAAGATTGACGATCTTGAAAAACGTTTACAAAAATTAGAGGGCAAAACAAATGATAACGGAGATGAACTTTAAGGAGCGTAGTCTCCTTTTTGCTAATTTAGCTAGTATAGCTTATAACGATGACGTAGAACAAGTCAAAAAAGATGTTCGCAAACTTGGTTTTACTACTGTAGAATTTTATAACAGAGATGGCGCACAAGCATATCGTTTTATGAACAAAGACGATTTAGTAATTGCATGTCGTGGAACACAGCCAACAGAATTTAATGATATAAAAGCAGACTTAAATGCTCTTCCTGTTATCGCAGAAACGGTTAGTCGTGTACACAAAGGCTTCAAAGCAGAAGTTGATGAACTTTGGCCAATGGTACTAGAAGATATAAACCGTAAAGCAAATCAAGGTAAAAAACTTTGGTTCTGCGGACACAGCCTAGGTGCTGCAATGGCAACTATCATGGCAAGCAGATGTCACCTGTATGAAGATATTGATCCTGTACAAGAACTTTACACATATGGTTCACCAAGAGTAGGCTGGAATGGTTACTGCAAAAGCCTAGGTGTTACACATCACCGTTGGGTAAACAACAATGATATTGTTACAAGAGTACCACTAGCAGCTATGGGTTATAAACACCATGGCACCGAACATTATATGAACGCATATGGTAAATACCGTAAGTTAACAACATGGCAACGTGTAAAAGATCGTTGGCGTGGAATGTGGATGGGCATTAAACAAGGCAAGATCGACAACTTTGGAGATCATTCTATGACAGAATATATTGCAAATTTAGAAAAAATGGAGGGTTAATATGCCAAGGAAAAAGCCAGAAGATTTAAAGAGTAGTGGAGCAGCACCGGCACCTAAACCAGCAGCAACACCGGTACCTACACCTTCGCCTGCTCCTGCACAAACAGCAGCACCAGCACCAGCACCAGCACCGCAACCTGTAAGTGCATATCATCCTGCAGACTTAAACGGTGATGGCAAAGTAGATGCTGAAGAAAAAGCAATGGAACTAGAGTTTCGTAGAAAAATGCTGGAAGACCAAGATGCAATGCGTGATGCACAACGCAGCATGGCGTGGTTTGCATTAGGCGGAATGTTACTATATCCATTCAGTGTTGTACTGGCAGTTTGGTTGAGTTTAGACCAAGCAGCAGACGTTTTAGGATCAATGGCAGCAACTTATTTTGTTTCAGTAGCAGCTATAGTAGCAGCGTTCTTTGGTGGACAAGCATATACTCAATCAAGTTCTAATAAAAAACGGTAACCACTAACTAAGTAATAGTATGGATTATTACAAACGGTTAGGCGTGGATAAAAATGCATCGCCAGATCAAATCAAATCAGCATATAAAAAATTGGCGATGCAACACCACCCAGATCGTGGAGGCGACACCAATATTTTTAGTCAAATAAATGCTGCATATGACACTCTTAAAGACACCGATAAGAGAGCATTTTATGATCATCAACAAAGCAGTCCTCGAAGCAATTTTCAATCAACAAATAGACGCAGTACACAACGCAGGCAAACAAACACAGATATATTATTGCGTATTCATATAGATTTACGTGATGTTATGACAGGCAAAGAAATTTTAGGAAATTACAAACTTAGTAATGGATTAGACCAGACAGCAAATATAAAAATACCAGCAGGAATTGGCAATAACGATACTTTGCGTTTCCACGGATTAGGAGATAATTTACATCCTAGTTTACCAAGAGGTGATTTGTATGTAAAAGTGCAAGTAAAACCTCATAAAAGTTTTGTTAGAGAAAATAATCACTTGAGAATTACAAAGAAATGTAGTATACTAGATTTATTAACAGGAACAGTAATTAAAGTAGAAACGTTATTAGGTCAAACAGTAAATCTTACAATACCAAAAGGATTAAATCCAGGAACAACTTTAAGTTTAAGTGGACACGGATTACCTGATTTGAATAGTAATAGAATTGGACATATGTACGTTACAATACAAGGAGAAACTCCTACTTTATCTGATCTTGATTTATTAGAAAAAGTTAAGGAAATAAAAGATGCAATTAATACTCGGACCACATCCTCTTCTTAAAAATGCAGTTCAACCATTTGATTTAGAAAATATGCATCCTGCTCCAATTGTTATGGACATGATTGATATTTTGAATAAAGAAAAAGGTTTAGGATTGAGTGCAAATCAAGTAGGATTACCTTTCCAAATTTTTATTATGAAAACACGAAAAAATAAAAAATACGGAGACATTACAACTGTAATTAATCCTGTTATTAAAGGACTAAGTAACGAAAAAGAAGAAGGATTGGAAGGATGTTTAAGTTATCCTGATCTATTTTTAAAAGTAAAACGTCCAATTAGCTGCATTGTTGAATTTGATACCTTGACAAGTGACTTAAAAAATGTTATACATGTAGAAGAAAAATTTGATGACATAGATGCAAGAGTATTTCTTCACGAATATGACCACTTGCATGGCATACAATATATGAACAGAGTAAGTAAACTTAAATACGATATGGCAGTCAAAAAAAGAGAAAAATTAAGAAGGAAAGTTTATGGTTGAACCTAGCAAAGAAGTACAAATAGTTTTTGATAAAGCAATTAACGACGCGAAAAAACTAAAGCACGAATATGTGACTTTAGAACATTTGCTTTTTGCTATGCTTTGCGAAGAAAAATTTGAAAAAACACTAACTGGTTTTGGTGCTGATGTGCAGCATATCAAAAAAACAACAGAATTTTATCTAAAAAATAAATGCGATGACATTAAAATCGAAGTTGATGGAAAATACAAACCTAAAAAAACTGCTGTTGTAGAACGTGTGATTAATAGAGCGTTTACACAAGTGTTATTTAGTGGTAGAAATAACATAGATATTGTAGATGTTTTTATGAGTATATTAAATGAAAAAAAGTCTTATTCACATTATATTTTAAGAGAAAATAATGTAACAAAAGATAAATTTAGTGCATATGTTAGTACAGATACTGATGATATTTACAACGAAATTGGACAAGAAAATATTGGACAACTTAACAAAGCATTAAAAGAGTTTACAACTGATTTAAATGCAGAAGTAAAAGCAGAAAAAATTGATCCTGTCATTGGCCGCAGTGAAGAAATCGAACAAGTAGCACTAGCATTAGGTAGACGGACTAAAAGCAACGTATTAATGGTAGGCGAACCTGGAGTTGGTAAAACTGCTATTGCAGAAGGATTAGCATTTAAAATCGTAAACGGAGATGTTCCAGATTTTCTAAAAGAATACAATGTTTTTAGTTTAGATATTGGTAGTATGTTAGCTGGTTCAAAATATCGTGGAGATTTTGAAGAACGTTTCAAAATGGTACTAGAAGGTTTACAGAAAAAAGGCAAAACTATTATGTTCATTGATGAGGCACACATGATTAGTGGTGCTGGTGCTAGTGGACAAGGTAACTCTAATGATCTTGCAAATATGCTAAAACCTGCACTAGCAAAAGGTAATATCAAAGTTATTGCAAGTACAACATGGGACGAATATAGAAAAGCATTTGAAAAAGATCGTGCCTTAATGCGTAGATTCCAACGTGTAAGCATTGACGAACCAAATAGAGAAAATACAATAAAAATACTTAATGGCTTAAAAAAGTATTACGAAGAATATCATGAAACAGAAATCACTCAAGAGGCAATAGAAGCTTCAGTTGATTTAAGTATTAAATATCAAACTGATAAAAAATTGCCAGATAAGGCAATTGACTTGATAGATGTTGCTTGCAGTAGATTCAAGGTACGCAATCAAACTGAAAATAAAATTGTAAACAAAGAAAGCATTCAATATGAACTTGCTAAAATGATTAAAATACCAGAAGATCAAGTAAAAGAACGTGAAAGCGAAAATCTTGTACATCTTGAAAAGAATCTTAAAGCAACAGTTTACGGACAAGATAGCGCAATTGAAACAATAGTTGATAAAATTCTTGTTGCACAAGCAGGACTTAAAGAAGAAAACAAGCCGATTGGTAGTTATGTGTTTATGGGTCCTACTGGTGTAGGTAAAACTGAGCTTGCAAAACAATTGAGTATACAATTGGGTGTAGAATTAGTGCGTTTTGATATGAGCGAATATCAAGAAAAACATAGTATAAGTAAACTAATCGGTTCTCCTCCTGGTTATGTAGGTTTTGAAGAAGATGCGGGTCAATTAATAACAAAATTGCAAGAACATCCTAACTGTGTATTGCTATTGGACGAAATTGAAAAAGCACATCCTGATGTAAGTAGTGTGTTATTACAATTGATGGATAACGGAAAGGTTACAGGATCTAATGGTAAAGAAGCTGATGCAAGAAACGCTACATTAATTCTCACAACAAACCTAGGAGCAAAGGAAGCAGAAAAAAATAACATCGGATTTGGTGAATCATTACAAAAAGAATACGATGATGCTGAATTGAAGAAATATTTCTCTCCAGAGTTCCGTAATCGTTTAGATGGTGTTGTAACTTTTGGTAAGTTAAGCAAAGAAGTTATGCTTAAAATTGTTGGTAAGTTTTTAGTTGAACTTAAAAATAAAGTAAATGCAAAAGGCATTAAAATTTCTATTACCGACGAAGCATTGGACTACCTTGTTGATACTGGTTTTGATCCATTAATGGGTGCCCGTCCATTACAACGTGTAATAGATAATGAAATCAAAAAGCCTTTGAGCAAAATTATGCTTTTTGGTAGTTTGAAAAATGGTGGTAAAGTAACTATTACAAGCGATGGCAATAGTCTCAATATTGTTGAGGAAGAAGTAACAGTTGAAGCTTAGAGAGACTAAAAAATTACATTACGGAGAATATGTTTACAAAGTTGGCCTGTATAATGGACTTGCAGGCCACTTTAGAACTGAATTACAACGTAATGGTAAGTTAAGTTGGATAAAACAAAAACTTGACGAGCTTAATAGTTCTATAAATCCTAAAGATAATTATATAAATGTTCCTAGAGGTAGATTTAATTATAGTGTACCTGTACGAGATTTTTATGATGCAATAAATTTGTATCGTATTTTGATGAAAAATGATTCTTACAAACTTAGAATTGAAGTCAATTATTTGTATCTTTATACAAACGATAGAGAATTATGTACAAATATTATTAATAATTGCGATGCAAAAGAATTTTGGGAACCTGATCCACGTAAAATAGAAACACTTCAAACAGAAAAAAATTTAATTTTAGTAGATCACAAACCTGAATATCAATTTAAAGTAACTCTTGGAAAAAAACGTGGCTCTCCTGCTTTGGCTAAATGGATTGATTCTAATCCAACATTAGGAAAAATGGGAGATACTTGTAAACATGAATGTTATCATGAAGGATGGGTAAAGGGCTACTATTTCTTTGTAAAAAATAGTCAATCACTTTTGATAGCAGAACTAATGGTGGGCGACAACATCACTAGACTAGAGAAATTAGTGTATGTTCCCGATTAGATAAATAGTATTATGCCAAGTACTAGTGAAAATATATTATCTAATCAAACACACCCAGGAGACAGCACAACCGAAACTGTCACAGGTGACAAATTTAAAGGAGACGGTTACTACGGTCGTAGTGACGGACTTCATAGTGTTCAGTACAATGTTAGTGGATTTATAGGAACTGTTGTAATGCAAGCTACACTTGCTACCGAACCCAGCACAGACGATTGGTTTACAATAGAAAATACAGCACACACAAGTACAAATGATAGTTCATCTAATGGCGATGGCAGCTATATCTATAACTTCACTGGTAATTATGTTTGGGTTAGAGCATCAGTAAGTGGCTGGACAGATGGTAATATACAATCGGTAGTTTTAAATCATTGAGGAAGCATTATGAATACAATTACAATTTTATTTCCTCAAAAAACAGATATAAGAAAAGTTTATGAATCTGTTCAAATCAATACAAATTTACTAACCGAAAACGTAACTAGTGTATACGGTTTTGATTTTTATAATGGCAACGGCATTGAGTACGAAGTAAATTTGCAAATAAATGAAAATCAATTAAATGACATAGTAGAGGAAATAACCATGAAACTTTTTGACTTAGGATACAAAGATTTTGAATTAGAAATAAGTGAAGCAGTTTTAAATGAACGCACTCTACGTAGGGGCGATAGAGGCGAAGATGTAAAAGTTTTACAACAGCAATTATTAGATTTAGGTTTTGATCCAAACGGTGTTGATGGTATATTTGGACCAGGAACCGAACGTGCATTGAAAGCATTTCAACAACGTGCAGGTATTACAGTTGATGGTTTAGCTGGTGGGCAAACACAGGCCGCTATAAGCGCAGAAGCCGCACCAAGAAATGCAGGTAAAGAACGTAAAGGCGGTGAATGGAAAAATGTAGAAGGCACACCTGGAAATCCTAAGAGAGTAAGCAGATTAAGAGTAGGACGCTTACGAGATTACGTGTTTGATTATACTCCGGAAAATTGGAAAAAATTACGTAGAACACACGAAGCAGTTACTATAAGTGATTATGGAAATAGAAACAATCCAGTCATATTAATGCCACGATTACCACTTAACGGACAACCTCTTACTAATCCAGACGGTCCACTGTATACTAATCAAGGTATTAGATTAGATACTCCTGCACAACAATCAGATGAACCAGACTTTATAAGAACAGCACGAGCGGCAATTGATAGTTCAGATGATCCAGTTGTGTCAACTGGTACAGGTCAAGTAACAATGGATCCAGAAACAGGCGAAGTTATACCATATGGACAAGAGCCTGGCCCAAACAGCAGACCTTTTTGGCCAACAAACTATGATGGAAATGACCTAATTGCAATTAAAGGCGAACCAGCAAGAGCTATAGCGGCAAAAATTAGAGAAGCATATGATAATGCTAATTACCTAGAAATGTGGCGTTTAATACATCATTACAGAAGATTTTATGCTGCATTTACAGCAATTCCTGATACTTATAATGGAATTAAAACGGGTGCTGAACGCCAACTCGGTAGTATGACTGCTGACCAAAAACGTGAGTATGGTGTAACACCATTGGCCACAACACTTAATGATTTACTACCACCTCAAGGAGAGTCAACAATGAAAATAGATGATGTAATACACGAAGAAACATTCGATGGTGATGATTTTCATAATGAATACGGTATACTTTGGTACAACGAAGATGAAGAAGTTGACGAAGCAGAATATCAAGGACGTAAAGTTAAACTAGGCAAGCCTATGCGTGGCGATGTTAAAAAGTTCAAAGTATACGTAAAGAATCCTAAAGGTAACGTAGTTAAAGTAAACTTTGGTGATCCTAATATGCGTATAAAAAAATCAAATCCTGGACGTAGAAAAAGTTTTAGAGCTAGACACAATTGCGACAATCCAGGACCACGTCATAAGGCACGTTACTGGAGTTGCAGAAAATGGTAAAAATTAATGAATTCCATGATATGGAAGTTGATAAAGACAACCCTTTGTTCGCTCCACTGCCATATGATTTAGGTGAAGATTTAATGATTTTCATGCGCAATGATCCTATGTTTTATAGACGTCATTTCTTTCCAATTAGTGATCATATCAAATTAAATTCAAAAAATATAAAAGCTATAGATCATAATTTAATTGATAATATGATAAACAAGGGTGTCTTAGAATATTGCAAAAAATATAAAATACCACATGATCCAAGCACACTTATTGACAAGGGTGAAAGAAGTGTTATTGCAGGAAGAATTATCAAAGACGAGTTACAGCAATGAGGTATCAAGAGTTCCGTATAGTAGAAGCTAAACAACTAGGTCGTGCATTTAATCATTTGGAAGACCTAGTTTTTTTCTATGGAACACAAGGAACTATGGAAGCACTTGAACACTTAAAAGATATTGCTACAGAAAGTGGTTCTAAAAGTATTAGAATGAAATGGGATGGTAATCCTCAAATTTATTGGGGTCGTGCCGAAAAAAATGGACCATTAATATTAGCAGGACATAATGCATGGGCTAAAGGCGTAGCAGCTCAGTCCAAAGAAGAAGTTGCTGATTTTATAATAAACAAAAGTGGTAATCCTAAAACTCCTGAAGAAATAGAAGCACGTAAAGAATTTGGTAGAAAATTTGCCAGTTTATATGATTATTTCGATAGAGCCACACCACAAGACTTTGTAGGGTTTGTATATGCTGATGGATTATTTTTAGATCCGCCTGCACAAGAAAACGGTGTATATACATTTTGCCCTAATCCAAAGTCACAAACATGTTATCATGTCAAAGCAGACAGTGAACTAGGAAGACGTATACAATCTGCTAAGTTAATGGTAGTAGGACATGCATATTTTCCTGAATTTGGTATGCCAGATAGCAGCCAAGAACCTATGCAAGATTTTAGTGCATTTGACAATAATCCAGATTTAATAGTATTAGGACCAGTTTACAATCAAAAGCCTGTAAACATAAATTTAGGTGCTATAGATAAAGTAGAAGAATACGCAAATCGTAGTAAAGATAAAATTGATACATTTTTACAAAGTGTTGCTGGATTGAGTGATTTAAAAAATATAATTTATACATATGTTAATCAAACAGCAAAAGCAAAACAATTAGATAATTTAAGCGAATCACATTTTTTCGATTGGTTAAAAAACAGCAAAGTAAGCAATCCTAAACAACAAAAAATAGCAGATTTAAATAATCAACATCATGCATTAGAGCATATATTTACATTAGTCAAAATGATACAACGCATGAAAGACGAAGTAATTGATCAAATCGAAGGAGAACAAGGAGATATCTGGGACACAAATGGCGAAGGTCGTGTACGTTATGCAGATATGGGCAAACAATTTGGCAATGTTAAACTTGTTCCAAGAAAAAGGTGGACGCCGTCATGAGATTTAAAGAATTATTCGAAGCATGGCAGCCAAGAGATGGCATAGAACAGGGACCACCTTATCCTCAAGAACAAATGGATTTTGTAAAAAAGGTTCAAGCTAGATTAGAATACTTAGGTTACAATGTTGGCAGCACAGGTATTGATGGAAAATATGGACCTAGAACTGCAAATGCAGTTGCAGCATTTAAAAAAGATTTTGGATTTCCTGGTAACGGTTCTGATCTTTCATTTTTTGAATTACGAATAATGGCCTCAGAAGAAGCAGTTGAAAATCCAAGCCCTACAGGTAATGGAAATGACGGTGATACCGATCTTGGAGATTTAGCAGACTTGAGAAATGCAAGCCAAGCTAAAAATGTTGTTGAAGATTTTTTAGGTACAGAAATTAGTAATAGAGATTTAAACTTGTTGTTAAGAGCTATTGCAGCAGAAGCAAGTCCAAATTCACAAGAACGTGCAGCAATAGCAGCAGTAATACTTAATAGAGTAAGAAGTAGTAGATTTCCTGACTCAATTGAACGTGTTTTAACACAGCGTAATCAGTTTCAAGCAGTAACAGGTACAAGATATGATCCAGGACCAAGTAGAAACTTTACAGGCATGTCAGATCAAACAGCAGCTCAAGTTATAGGTGCATTATTAAGACATTTGCCTAACATGGACAAAACTTGGTTAAATTTTACAAGTAATAATCCTCGTGCATATGGCAGAGGTACAAATATAGATTTTATGTATGCAATGAGACAATCGCCCGGCGCAGAAATTATAGGGCAAACAGTATTTGGAACAGTATAATGAGATTAAGACAATTATTTGAAGCACCAGGAGAAACAGTAGGACTTATATTTGGTAGGTTTAATCCTCCACATAAAGGACACAAAGCAGCGTGGGAAATGGCTGCAAAAGAAACGCACTGGTATGTTGGCACTAATGAAAGTACGGTTGGTCCTAAAGATCCATTACCTGCACAAATAAAAGTTCTCGCAATGGAAACGATTATGCCAGAAGTAAGTGATCATATTGTTTTCAGTCAAAGCTGGTTAACTCTTGCAAGTGAGCTTTATGCTAAACATCCTGATGCAACATTGGTACTATTTACAGACGAAGCATGGGTACCAAAAACAATAAATCAATATAACGGCCAAGAAGGACCTCATGGAATGTACAACTTTGCAAATATTGATACAAAACCAACACCAAGATTGAGTAGTGCAACAGCATTACGTCAGGCAGTATTAGATAATAATCCAGATGAATTTACCGACGCAGCAGGCGTACCAGCAAACACAATTATAGATGTTCCGGGCGAAAATATTACATTCTTTGACATGGTGGCAAAGTATTTAGAGCCACATAGAGAAAAATTATTGGCTAAGAAAAAATGAACATAGAAGACTTACAACACTTAGCAGGTATAAAAAATAAATTTACAGGATATACTCCGTATACTGTAGAAAATATTAGTATAACTGGTACAGAAAAAGCAAAGATACAACGAAAGAAAAAAATACAACCCGGTACACCAGAATGGTTTAAACTTTGGTTTAGTCAACCACATTTAACAGGGGAGAAACCAGTTGAAGATTGAACATATTGACGAAGCAGTTGGACGTATTGTAAAAGGTGTTAACACTACACCAGACGTAGGTGTGGGTGAAATTCCAAAACAGGCTGCTAAATTTGGAAACAAAGTAGACAAAGACGGGCGTCCTCCTACATTGAGTCGTAAAGTAAAAGGCAAGAGCACTAATGTTCTTTTTAACTTGGGCCTTACAGAAGGTATAAAACTACGGTTGGAGCGTGACAAGCATATAGATGTTCTACATATTCAAGATACAGACGAAAAACATCGTGTAGAAGTACGTGGCAAGAAAGGCTACGAAACCAACGGGTATGATCCAATGGATAAACTACATCAAGTTCTAGATCGTGTAGGTAAAGCTGCAAACATAAGCGATTTAATGAACGGTGATGTAGTACATATTAATCCACATCATCCGCAAGGCAAAAAAGCAATTCGTACTGCTAGAGATGTATTGCAAACTGAAAGTCTTCCAAGAGATCCTGATGCAGAAATAAAAAGATATCAAGATCAATACGAAAGATCATTTAATGCAAATCGCACAGGAGTTGACTTTTACATAGAAGATGGGCTTACACTTACTCCAGAAATTATTAAATCATGGTCAAATGATTGGAAAAGATTTCCAAACTTAATACAAGATTTAATGGACTACTATAAAAAGAATGGCGGTAGAGTAGAGGAAGCTAGATATACAGCAGCAGAATGGGCTATTATAGAAGGTGGGCATAGTTTAGATGACTTAGACAAGCCTACTCCTACTATTGCTGAACTAGTAAAGAAACACGGTGTACCTGCAAAAGATTTACTTAATCAATTGGCACAAGGCATCGAAGCAGAATACGAACACACAAGTGACTTTGACGTTGCTAAAGAAATTGCACTTGATCATTTAAGTGAAGATCCATATTATTACGATAAATTAAAGTTTATCGAAAGTGTTGAAATAGACAACAAAGACGGTTGGGGTGCTGTGCCTTGGAACCAAGAAGTAGACTACAGAGGTTTGCGTGTTAAAATGAAGCCAAGCATTTTCATTAACCTAGCAGCAAGTCGCAACGGCGAACCACCTGTGCCTAAAGTAGTACAATATGTAAAAGACGGAGGTGCTATCGGTGCTCCGTTCCTACAAATATTTGTAGACGAAGATGACAGCCAAATACCAGAAGTGCGTGGTCACGAAGGCCGCAGCAGAATGGCTGCTATACTAGAAGTACACGGTGATGTGCCAGTTGAAGTACACTTGTTCTTCCAAGGTAAAGTAAATCGCAACAGACACATTACACCAGAGTTTGTGGAAAAGATTCAAAGATATTTGATCAGCGAAAATGATAAAATGGTAAGGGGGCCTTTATTTGAGATTTAGCGAGATCATAGAAAACTTTGCTGATGGTAAGAAAAAAGGCAAAAGCAGACCAGGGCGTGTAAAACGTGCAGGTGCTAGTTGCAACGGTAGTGTAACAGATTTACGCAAACGTGCTAAGAAGTATTCGGGTGAACGTGGTAAAATGTATCACTGGTGTGCTAATATGAAAAGTGGTAAAAAGAAATGAAGTTAAATGAACTTATGACATCGCCCAACGACCACGATCACGCAATACAGCGTATTGGCATTACTGCTGATATCTGTGAAAAAATGGGCAACAAGCCTATTTTGTACAGACAAATCAAATA
>Ga0181570_10001615_pt1 | contig 19249 bp, 20 predicted proteins | sample 101ome_18_FD_148667 | JGI IMG/M metagenome (GOLD analysis project Ga0181570, IMG submission 148667) | Coastal salt marsh microbial communities from the Groves Creek Marsh, Skidaway Island, Georgia - 101406AT metaG (spades assembly) | ecosystem: Environmental > Aquatic > Marine > Intertidal zone...
AAAAAATATTAAAAATAATAAAATTAAAATTATAATAGGTACACACGCCCTTTTTCAAAAAAAAATTATTTACAAAAATTTAGGTTTAATAATAATTGATGAACAACATAAATTTGGTGTAAGACAAAGAAAAGAATTATCAGACAAAGGGGGAGCTAATTGTGATGTATTAGTAATGTCTGCAACACCTATACCTAGAACAATGATAATGACTATTTATGGGGATATGGATGTTACGCTTATTAAAGAAAAGCCAAAAAATAGAAAAGAAATTAAAACATACAGTAAATTAGAAACAAAAATTGATGAAGTTATTAAATTTTGTAAAAAAGAAATATCACTTGGAAATCAAATTTTTTGGGTATGTCCACTTATTGAAAAATCAACAAAATTAGATCATCAATCAGCTGTAGAAAAAAGTAAATTTTTAAAAAAATATTTTAAAGATAAAATTGGATTAATTCATGGATCATTAGAAAAAGAAAAAAAAAATGATGTTTTAGATCTTTTTTTGAATAAAAAAATTGATGTTCTCGTATCAACAACTGTTATCGAAGTTGGTATTGATTTTCCTAATGCTACTGTGATTGTTATTGAAAATGCAAATAAATATGGCTTATCTCAACTTCATCAATTGAGAGGAAGAGTTGGAAGAGGCTCTACAGAGAGTAGTTGTATTTTGATTTTTAAATCAAATTTAAGCGAAAATGCAAAAAAAAGAATAAATATATTAAAAGCATCAAATGATGGTTTTGAAATATCAGAACAAGACATGATATTAAGAGGTTATGGCGATGTATTAGGCTTCAAACAGAGTGGTATTAAAAAATTTAAATTAGCAGATCCTATATTGCATAAAGATCTCTTTGATTTGGCTGAAAAAGAAGTTAGGAAAATTGAACTAAATAATGAAAAACTTGGTGAATATTACAAACTGCTTAAGCTATATGATAGAGCTTCAATTATAAACGATATTATTTAGCCTCTGGATTTGAAGTTCCTGCAGATACTATGAATTTTGAGGCCTCTTCAAAACTCATATCTAAATAAATTATTTCATCTTTTGGAAACATAAGTAAAAACCCACTAGTTGGATTTGGTGTTGTGGGCACAAAAACATTAATTAAGTTTGAATTAGTTTTTTTTGAAATCTCACCTTCATTTTTTTTTGTTGCAAAACCAACTGCCCAACTACCCTTTCTTGGATACTCAACTAAAACTACACTTTTTTTTTGACCTTTTTTTGGTGCTAAAGTTTCAGTCATTTGTCCAATTGCAGAATATATTGTTCTGAGAATTGGTATTCTCTTAAATAAATCATTAACAAGTTGTAAAAACTTTTTTCCTATAAATGACAAAGAAAGACCGCCAACTAATGTAATAAAAATTATCGCAAGTACAATTTCAAGTCCTGGAATATCAAATGGAAGATAAGTATTTGGGTTTATTCTAGAAGGAATTAAATTTGATGAAATTGATATAAAAAATTTTGTTAAATATAAAGTTATTCCAATTGGTATTAATACAACTATACCAGTAATGAAATAGTTTCTAAGTCTAGCGATTATTGAAATTCCTCTTCTTTTTAATTTAGCCATAATTTAATTATAACTTGAATAAATGACAAAACTAATGGCAACAACAAACAAGAATACTAAAATTTTATTATTTAATATCATAATATTGATTAATAATTACATGTAATATACTTATTGATAAAAGTGAATAGAAGAAATTTCATATATTTATTGGGCTGCGGATGTGTTTCTTTTGGATTATCATCATGTTCTTCTGTTCCCATTACAGATAGAAAACAGCTGAAGTTAATTCCAGAGGCAAATCTTAATGCAAAAGCAGAACAATTATACGAAAAAGTAAAAGAAAAAGAGAAGCTTAGTAAAGACGAAAATACATTAAATAAAATTAAGGAAATTGGTTCGAAAATTGAATACTCTATATCTGAATATTTTGATCGTAATAATTTAGATGACCCTACTACAAATTTTAGATGGGAATATATTTTAATTGAAAATAAAAAAGTTAGAAATGCATGGTGTATGCCAGGTGGAAAAATAGCGGTATATACAGGTATGCTTGATATAACTAAAAATGATAATGGACTTGCAGCAGTAATGGGGCATGAAATTGCGCACGCTGTTGCAAAGCATTCTGTAGAAAGAGCAAGTAGAGGAACTTTGCTAAATGTTGGAACAAAAATAATTGATATAGCATCTGGTGGAGTTTTAAGCGATGTAAACAGAACTACAGGACAGAACGTTGTTGGTCTACTATCTCAAATAGGAATAATGAATCCTTTTAACAGAAAACAGGAGAGTGAAGCTGATTATCTTGGTTTAATTTTTTCTTCTTTGTCTGGCTACGATATTAGAGAAACAATAAAAGTTTGGGAAAGAATGAGAGAAGCTAATAAAGGAAAGGAACCACCAGAATTTATGAGTACACACCCTTCTTCAACAAACAGAATTAATAATATTTCAACTTGGATTAATCAAATAACTCTTGAATATCCACCAATTGTGTAAATTAGTGGTGAGCCGTGATGGACTCGAACCATCGACCCATTCCTTAAAAGGGAATTGCTCTACCAACTGAGCTAACGGCCCAACGCTGGTCCTTATATTGATTTTTGACTATTTATCAATGGATAAATTTTACAGTATATTAATGTACTTATCGTGAAACTCGTCAAAAGTTCCATTTTTAATATTTTTTCTAATTTCACTCATTAGTTCTTGATAAAAATTTATATTATTCAGCGTGAGCAGCATGGAAGCTAACATTTCGTTGGTATTAAAGAGATGATTTAAATAATTTTTAGAATATTTGTTTAAATCAAATTTTGTAACATTTAAATCTAGAGGCGAATTATCATTTTGATGTTTTGAGTTACGAATCTGAACTCTGCCGTTCCAAGTAAAAGCCAATCCAGTACGACCTGACCTTGTAGGTAAAACACAATCAAACATATCCACTCCTCTTTTAACTGCTCCAAGAATGTCAGAGGGAGTGCCAACACCCATTAGATATCTAGGTTTATCCTTTGGCATATAATCTTTTATGAAATCTAAAACTTTAAACATTTCGTCCTGTGATTCACCTACCGCAAGACCACCAATCGCGTAACCATTAAAATCAATTTTAATTAATTCTTCTAAAGATTTTATCCTTAAATCTTCAAATAGTCCGCCCTGAACAATTCCAAATAATCCTTTGTGTGGATTATCGCCAAAAGCATCTTTAGATCTCTGGGCCCAATACATGGATAATTCCATAGATTTTTTAATTTTTTTATAATCATCAGTTTTTTTTGGACACTCATCCATTACCATTACAATGTCTGAGTTCAATCCCTTTTGAACTCTAATGCTCTCTTCAGGACTAAGGATAAATTTCTTTCCATCAATGTGTGACTGAAAAATTGCCCCCTTCTCTCTATCAATTTTGTTAAATTTTGATAAAGACATCACTTGAAAACCACCAGAGTCAGTTAAGATAGGTAGCTTACAATTCATAAATTCATGTAAGCCTCCTGCATTTGAAATTCTCTCCACTCCAGGCCTGATCATTAAATGATAAGTGTTACCTAGAATTATTTCACTACCAGTTTTTATAACATCATTTATGAAAGCACCTTTTACAGTTGCTTGAGTGCCAACAGGCATAAAAGCAGGTGTATTTATGTTTCCTCTATGAGTTTCGATTACGCCTGATCTAGAATATTTGTCTGTATGATTAACATTAAAATTGAATTTTTTTAATGTCATTCATTTAAATTATTCTGACTTAAAACTTATTATTTTATCTGGATCAGAAACAGAACCATTTGGTCCATCACCTTTTTTAATTTTATCAACAAACTCCATGCCTTCTATTACTTTCCCAAAAACTGTATAATTTCTATCTAAATAAGGCGCTGGCTCAAAACAAATAAAAAATTGGCTGTTTGCACTATTTGGATCTGAAGATCTTGCCATTGAAACAGTTCCTCGTTCATGAGGAATATCATTAAATTCTTCTTTCAAATCTGGCAAATCAGAACCTCCCATTCCAGCTCTTTGAAGATTAAAATCTGAAGACGAGGAATTACCAAACCTTACATCTCCGGTTTGAGCCATGAAACCATCTATAACTCTGTGAAAAACAACATTATCGTATTTTCCACTGTTAGCTAATTCTGTAATTCTTTTTACATGATTTGGCGCGACGTCTGGAAACATTTCAATTTTGACATCACCATCTTTTAATTTTAAAATCATTATATTCTCCTTTGCATTTACGTTAGTGATTAAAGTTATTAATAAAAAAAATAAAATATTTAAGTATTTAAACATATCTCTCCTTTAAAGATTTAATTGTGCTTTTAGTTGTAAATTTTTTCAAATCACCGTTGTGTTGTGCAATTTCTTTAACAAATCTTGATGAGATTATTTGGTTTTCAACATCTGACATTAAGAAAATTGTTTCAACTTTATTGTATAATTTTCTGTTCATGCCAGCTAATTGAAATTCATACTCAAAGTCAGACACAGCTCTAAGTCCTCTTAATATTATATTGGATTTATATTTTTTACATAATTCTGTTGTCAATGAATTAAAAGTTATAACTTCTATGCTTTTATTTTTAAATTTTAAATCAGAGAATAGAGCTTTTTTTACAATTTCTACTCTTTCATCTATAGGAAATAAAAAATTTTTTTGATTACCATCAGATATTGCAACAACAACCTTTTCAACAAATTTTAAAGCTTTTTTAATAACATCAATATGTCCAAATGTTATTGGATCAAAAGTACCAGGATATATAGCAACATTTTTCATTAAATTAAATTATCATCAAGTTTGATTGCTGAAACAACTTTTTCATCTCCAGAAAGTTTAATTATTCTTACACCTTGAGTATTTCTGCCTGCAACTCTAATTTCTTTTACTGCTGTTCTTATTACTCTTCCTTTGTTTGTAGAAATTAATATTTGGTCACCTTCAAACACTGGAAATGAAGATGATACATTTCCATTTCTTGATGAATTTACTATTCCAATAATTCCTTTTCCACCTCTATTGGTAACTCTAAAGTCATAATGAGATGTTCTTTTTCCGTAACCATTTTCTGTTATAGATAGTATAAATTTCTCTTTAGCGTTATGTTCAGATTTTGCATCTTTTGTCGATTTTTTTGAAATTTTTTGGTCGTGATTTATTATTGATAAAGACACAATCGAGTCTTTGTCAGCTAAATTTATTCCTCTTATTCCTTTTGACGATCTGCCTTTGAAAACTCTAAGTTTTTTAGATTCAAACCTGATACATTTACCAAAATTAGTACTTAAAATAATATCTTGATCGTCTTTACAAATTTTAACACCAATAATTTTATCATCTGAGTCTAATTTCATAGCAATTTTACCTGACTGATTTATAGAGGTAAAATCTTCTAGATTATTTTTTCTAACTTTCCCTTTTGCTGTTGCAAAAATAATATGCATTCCTTTTGTATCAACGTTTTCATCAGGAAATGGCATAATTGAGCTTATAGATTGATGATTTTTAAGCGGTAATATATTAAATAGTGATTTTCCTTTAGATGAAGCAGATCCTTCAGGTATTTTCCATGCTTTGATTTTATAAGCCAATCCCTCAGTGGAGAAAAATAACACTGATGTATGAGTATTTACTGAAAGTGTTTGAACAACAGAGTCCTCATCTCTTGTTTTAATTCCTGTTTTTCCTTTTCCACCACGTTTTTGCTGTTTAACGTTACTTAATGCGCCTCTTTTGATGTACCCTTGAAGAGTAATTGTAATTATCACAGACTCTTTTTGAATAGTTTCTTCTATATCGTAGTTTAATACAGCATCAATTATTTGAGTTCTTCTTGGTTCAGCAAATTTTTCTTTTATTTGCTGTAAATCAGAGCTTATTACTTTTAATAATTCAGCTTTAGAATTAATTATTTTTTTATATTGAGTGATTAGTTCAGCAAGTTTTTTTATTTCAACTTCAATTTCGTTAATACCTAGAGCTGTTAGCTTTTGTAATCTTAACTCAAGAATAGAAACAACTTGTTCTAAAGACAGGCTATAAGCGCCTTTATAATTTTTATTATCAACTAATTTAATTAATTTTTCAGACTTATTTATTTTCCATTTAGTTTTTAACAAAGAATTTTTTGCTTCATCTGGATTTTTTGATTGTCTTATTATTTTGATAACTTTATCGATATTTTCAACACTAACTGATAAACCAATTAATATATGAACACGATCTTCTGCTTTCTTGAGATCAAATTTTGTTTTCTTTATAACTACATCTTCTCTAAACTTTAAAAAGTTTTCTAAAAAATCTTTTAAGTTGCAGGTTTTTGGTTTGCTATCAACAATTGCAAGAGTATTAAATCCAAATGAGCTTTCAATGGACGTATATTTATAAAGTTGTCTTTTTATTGTTTCAGGTTCAACGCCTGACCTTAGATCAATTGCAACTCTAATACCTTCTCTATTAGACTCGTCTCTAATATCTCTAATACCTTCTATTTTTTTATCTCTTACTAATTCGGCTATTCTCTCATTTAAAACAGATTTATTTACTTGATAGGGTATCGAGGTAATTACCAACCTCTCTCTACCGTTTTTTTGTTGTTCTATCTTTACATCTCCTCTTATTTTAAAAGATCCTCTTCCAGATTTATAACCAGCTTTAATTATATCTTTACCTATTATTATTCCACCAGTTGGAAAATCTGGTCCAGGTATATGCTTCATTAATTCATTTAATTTAATATCTTTATTTTTAATCAGAGCTAAAGTTCCATCTATTACTTCTCCAAGATTATGAGGTGGAATACTTGTAGCCATACCAACAGCAATACCACCTGCCCCATTAACTAGTAGATTTGGATATTGTGCGGGCAAAACATCTGGTTCTTGTTCTGTTTCATCGTAATTACTTTTAAAACTTACGGTGTTTTTTTCAATGTCATCTAAAAGATATTGGGAAATTTTTGCCAATCTTGTTTCGGTATATCTCATCGCAGCTGGAGGGTCGCCATCGATAGATCCAAAATTTCCCTGACCATCGATCAAAGGTAAGCTCATAGAAAAATCTTGAACCATCCTAACAAGTGCATCGTAAACAGCTTGGTCTCCATGAGGGTGATATTTACCAATTACATCTCCAACTATTCTTGCTGATTTTCTAAATTGTTTTGACCAATCAAAACCACCTTTATGCATTGCATAAAGTATACGTCTATGTACCGGCTTTAAGCCATCTCTAACATCAGGTAAGGCTCTACTGATGATTACGCTCATAGCGTAAGATAAATATGATGAACTCATTTCATCATACATAGAAATAGGTTTTATATTAATGTCTTTAGAAATTTCGTTCTTTTCCATAAAAACTAAAATGGGATGTCGTCATCCATTTCGTTTTGGGCAATACTATTATCATCAAAATTTTGTTTATTATCTTGCGAAGGTATAGAATTTTGATTGCCGCCCCCTAACATTGTTAGAGAAGAGTTGTACCCTTGTATTAAAATTTCAGTTGAATACTTATCTTGACCAGTTTGTTCATCTTTCCATTTTCTTGTTGAAAGTTGTCCTTCAACATAGATTTGTGCCCCTTTTTTTAAATACTGCTGCACAACATTTACTAGTCCTTCATTAAATACAACTACACGGTGCCATTCTGTTTTTTCTTTTTTTTCGCCTGTATTCTTATCTTTCCAGGATTGACTGGTTGCTAAACTTAATCTAGCAACACTTTTACCGTTAACCATCTGTTTAACTTCTGGATCTGCGCCTAATCGACCAATTAAAAGTACTTTATTTAAACTACCTGCCATAATATTTTATATCTGATATGCTTATTTATATCACTAAATAGCTTGAATATTAATTTTATTAATCTAAAGCAACAAAAATTATGCTTAAAAAGATAGTTATTAAGGGTGCAAAAGAGCACAATTTAAAAAATATCTCTTTAGAAATTCCTAAGGATAAATTTGTGGTAATTACAGGTTTATCTGGCTCAGGAAAATCATCATTAGCTTTTGATACAATATATGCCGAAGGTCAAAGAAGATATGTTGAAAGTTTATCTGCGTATGCCCGTCAGTTTTTAGATAAAATGAAAAAGCCTAATGTTGATCTTATTGAAGGATTAAGCCCAGCTATATCAATAGAGCAAAAAAATACCTCAAAAAATCCAAGATCAACTGTTGCTACTGTTACTGAAATTTACGATTATATGAGAGTTTTATATGCAAGAGCAGGAATTCCATACTCACCATTTACAGGAAAGCCAATTACATCTCAAACAATCAGTCAAATAGTTGATAAAATTAAAGAATTACCAAAAAAATCGACAATTTATTTATACGCTCCTGTAGTTAGAGGTCGTAAGGGGGAATATAGAAAAGATATTTTAAATTATAAAAAAAGAGGTTTTAGAAAAATTAAAGTAGATGATCAATTGTATGAAATCGATGAAGTACCAGAATTAAATAAAAAAATAAAACATGACATTTCAATACTAGTAGACAGAATTGTAATAAATTCATCATTAGGTAATAGATTAGCTGAGAGTGTTGAGACAGCTGTGAATCTTGCAAATGGTTTATTGTTTGTTGAATATGAAAACGAAACATTGCCAAAGAAATTTAGAAAAACTGAAAAAATAATTTTTTCTACAAAATTTGCTTGTCCTGAGAGTGGATTTACAATTGAAGAAATAGAACCAAGATTATTTTCATTTAACAGTCCCTACGGAGCATGCGAGGAATGTGAAGGAATTGGTATTAAGCTAAATGTTGATCCAAAATTAGTAGTACCAAATGAAAAAAAATCCATTGCAGATGGTGCTATTGAACCTTGGGCAAAATCGTCTTCGATGTATTATGCTCAAACATTAGCGTCTTTATCAAAGCATTATGGATTTTCTTTAGATGATAAATGGTCAAAATTAACAAAAAAGATCAAAGATGTAATTCTATTTGGATCAGATGAAGAAGAAATTAAATTTACCTATGATGATGGTTACGAAAAATATTCTCATAAAAAAACATTTGAAGGTGTAATTAACAATCTAGAAAGAAGATACTTAGAAACAGATAGTGATTGGAAAAGAGAGGAAATTGCTCAATATCAATCAGACACAAAATGTGAAAGATGTAATGGTCATAGATTAAAAGATGAGGCGTTATGCGTAAAAATTAACGATTTAAATATTAGTGAAGTAACAGAAAAATCAATCCATGATGCTAAACAATGGTTTAACTCACTAAATAATAATCTAGATAAAAGACAATTAAAGATAGCACAGCATATATTAAAAGAAATTAATGAAAGGTTAGATTTCTTATTAAATGTTGGTTTAGATTATCTTACTTTATCAAGAGAATCTGGAACTCTTTCAGGGGGTGAAGCGCAAAGAATTAGATTAGCATCTCAAATAGGATCAGGTCTTACAGGTGTTCTATACGTTTTGGATGAACCTTCTATAGGTTTGCATCAAAAAGATAATGTTAAATTAATCGATGCTTTAAAAAGATTAAGAGATCTTGGAAATACAGTAATTGTAGTTGAGCATGATACAGAGACAATGGAAAACGCTGATCACATTATTGATCTTGGGCCTGAGGCTGGAAACAAAGGTGGCGAGGTAGTTGCACAAGGTAGTTACAATGAAATTTTGAAAAATGACGAGAGTATTACTGGAAGATATTTATCGAATAAAAGTTATATTCCTATTCCAAAAAATAGAAGACTTGCAAAAAATGGAAGATTTTTAGAAATAAATGGTGCGAGTGGAAATAATTTAAATAATGTAAATTTGAAAATACCTCTTGGAAGTTTTACATGTGTTACTGGTGTTTCTGGTAGTGGTAAATCAACATTGGTTCTTCAGACATTGTATAATGCTCTAAACCTAACTTTAAACAATAATAAGTCTAGAAAAATACCACAACCTTTTAGAGGATTTAAAGGAATAGAATTAATTGATAAAGTAATTGACATTGATCAATCCCCGATAGGTAGAACACCTAGATCAAATCCGGCAACTTATACTGGTGCATTTGGTCCAATAAGAGACTGGTTTACTAATCTACCTGAATCTAAAAGCAGAGGTTATAAACCTGGCCGTTTCTCTTTCAATGTTAAAGGAGGAAGATGTGAAGCTTGTGAAGGTGATGGTGTAATTACCTATGAAATGCATTTTTTACCAGATGTTTATATTACTTGTGATGAATGTAAGGGAACACGTTACAACAGAGAAACTTTGGAAATAAAATTTAAAGATAAGAGCATTGCCGATGTTTTGAATATGACTGTTGATGAAGGTTGTGATTATTTTGAAAATATTTCTAATATAAAAACTAAATTACTAACACTTAAAAAAGTTGGTCTTGGTTATATTAAAATTGGACAACAAGCGACCACATTATCTGGAGGAGAAGCACAAAGAATTAAACTCGCTAAAGAATTGTCTAAAAGATCAACAGGAAGAACAATGTATATTTTAGATGAACCAACTACAGGTTTGCATCAACACGATATTAAAAAATTATTAGAAATACTGCATACATTTGTAGCAACTGGAAATTCAGTTGTTGTAATTGAGCATAATTTAGATGTTATAAAAACAGCAGACTATATTGTTGACATGGGTCCAGAAGGTGGTGTTAAAGGTGGTAATATTATCGCAGAAGGTAAACCTGAAGAAGTAGCTAAAATTGAACAAAGTTACACTGGAAAATTTTTAAAACCCTTATTGAACACAAAGTTTAAAAAAACAGCTTAATTTTAAGTAAAAAAGATAGTATAAAATTTGAATGAGTTCGATTCTACAATCACTTTCAAAAACTGTACATTTATCAATAGCAATATCTATTATTCTATTTTTAGGGTTATATTTTGGTAATGGTGGTTTTGATTTAGACGTTCTTTTTTGGAGTTGGTTGTTTAGATATATCCATGTTGTTGTTGCAATAATGTGGATTGGATTATTATGGTACTTTAATTTTGTACAGATACCTAACATGCCAAAAATCCCGGATGAACAAAAACCAGCTATTGGAAAAGTTATTGCACCTTCAGCATTATTTTGGTTTAGATGGGCAGCTCTTCTAACTGTTGTATCTGGATTAATACTTGCATATTTAAATGGCTATGTTCACCAAGCATTAAGTCTTGGAATTGGATCTGGTGGAGGAAAAAATACTGCAATAGGAATTGGAATGTGGTTAGGTCTTATAATGGCATTTAATGTTTGGTTTGTTATCTGGCCAAATCAAAAAAGAGCTCTTGGTATAGTTGAATGTGAACCTGATTTAAAAGCAAAGTCTGCTAAAACAGCTATGCTATTTTCAAGGACAAATACTTTGTTATCTTTACCAATGCTGCTTTCAATGGTTGCGGCACAAAATTTATATTAATCCTTTTCTTCTTTAACAATAGTTCTTTGTGATACTTTAAGTAATACAAGTATTGGATTAGCAATATATATTGATGAGTATGTACCAAAAACTACACCTAATATCATTGCTAATGAAAAACCTTTTAAAATTTCACCACCAAAAATAAAAATAGATAACAATGCCAAAAGAGTAGTTGCAGAAGTTATAATTGTTCTAGATAAAGTTTGATTTATTGAAATATTTGTTAATTCAAAAATTTTTATATCTGCGTGCTTTCTTAAATTTTCACGAACTCTATCAAAAATAACAACAGTATCGTTCATTGAATATCCAACTATAGTTAGTACAGCTGCAACAATTGATAAATTTATTTCTAATGAGAATAAAGAAAAAATTCCTAGAGTAATTATGACATCATGAAATAATGCTACTATTGCACCTAAACTAAATTGCCATTCAAATCTAATCCAAATGTAAAATAACATTGCTGCTAAGGACAAGCCAATTGCAATAATGCCTGATTGCAATAACTCTGCACTTACTTTTGGACCTACATTTTCAACTCTTCTAAAATCTAGAGAACTAATAGAAGAAGATAGTTTTGTTTTTAGATTATCTATAAATTTTGGATCATTAGAATTTTGTTTTTCAAATTTAACTATAAAATCGGTTTCGTTCCCAAAGTTTTTGACTGATACATCTCCTAAATTCATTTGATTAAAGCTGTCACGAATTTTGCTAATATTTGCTGAATTTTGATCAGTTCTTAATTCAATTAATGTACCACCTTTAAAATCAACACCATAATTTAAACCTTTAAACATTAATAAACCTAATGAAGCAATTATGAGGATAATTGAAAGGATATTAAATGGTTTATAAAATTTGTTAAAAGATATCTCTCTCATTATATCAAGGCCTCTTTGTCTTTGTTTTTAATTACATAAAAAGCAGTAAATAACCTTGCTATAAAGTAAACAGAAAATAGTGTTGTCAAAATTCCAACTCCTAATGTAATTGAAAATCCTTTTATAGGACCTGATCCCATGAAAAATAATATAACTGCAGCTATTAAAGTTGTAATATTTGCATCTAATATAGTTGTTCTTGATTTAGTATAACCAGAATCGAAAGCAATAATTGGATTTCTTTCTGACTTAATCTCTTCTTTAATTCTCTCAAATATTAAAACGTTAGCATCTACAGCCATACCAACAGTAAGAATTATTCCTGCAATACCTGGAAGTGTTAAAGTAGCTTCAAATAGAGTTAACACACCAACCAGCAAGAACAAATTAGAAATTAGGGCTAAATTAGCAATAACACCAAAAACACGATATTTATAAATCATAAATAAAACAACTAAAACAAATCCAATTATTAATGATAAAATTCCTGCATTAATAGAGTCTTGTCCTAAATCAGGACCAACTGTTCTTTCTTCAATAATATTTAAAGGAGCTGGTAACGCACCTGATCTAAGCAATAAAGCAAGGTCTGTAGCTGATTGAAAAGTAAAATTTCCAGAGATTTGTCCTGAGCCTCCGATTATAGGTTCTCTAACTGATGGAGCGCTAATAATTTTTCCATCAAGAACTATTGCAAGTCTTTTTCCAACACCAGTGCTTGTTGCTTTACCAAATTTTTTAGCACCTACTCTATCTAAAGAAAATGAAACCACTGTTTCATTTGTTTGTGAATTCATAGTTGGTTTTGCATCAACTAAATTATCACCACTTAAAACTATTCTCTTACTTACTATTGCAATTTCTGAACCATCCTCAAATTCAATTTTTTCAGTACCAAATGACTCTTCTGAATTTTGGGTTATAAATTGAAATGTTAAATTTGCAGTTTTACCCAATAATGATTTAATTCTTCCAGGATCATCTAAACCAGGTAATTCAACAAGTATTCTATCATTACCTCTTTTTAATATATTAGGTTCATTGGTACCTACTTCATCTACTCTTCTTCTAACAATCTCAATAGCCTGATCTAAAGATGCATTTTTTAACAATACAACACCATATTTAGATAACTTTAAATTAAATCTATTCTCAATAAGTTCAAAATCAAATTCATGAGTTTTATACTGTTGAAAATAAGGATTAATCTCACTGTTATCATCATCTAAAATTTTTTCTAACTCTTGTGTTTGATTAGAAGTAGTTTCAAATGAAATAGAATTATCACTTACAATAAAATTTTTTGTTATAATATTTTTTTCTTTAAAAAATCTTTTAAACTCAATAACTTTATTTTGAATTTTTTGTTTAATTACAGGCTTATTATCTATTTCTAACAATAAATAAGATCCACCCTGAAGGTCTAGTCCAAGTTTTATATTTTTTGAAAATAAATCATCATCTAATTTTGTAAAATTAGATATAGAAAAATAAGTTAGTATTAATGTAAAAATTAATACGCTAAAAATTCTTAATTTTGAGAAGTATAACATTTAAGTTAATGTTATTTTTTTGGTTCTGCAGTATTTACTAAACCTTGAATTCCAGTAGCTCTAACTACTTCAACATTGATATTTTCAGCAATTTGAACTTCTACTTTTTCATTATCTATAATTCTCTCAACAGTTCCAACAATACCGCCTGAAGTAACAACTTTGTCACCTCTTTTTAAATTCTCAACCATATTTTTGTGCTCTTTTACTTTTTTTTGCTGAGGTCTGATTAAGAAAAAATAAAAAATAACAAAAATTAATATTAAAGGTATAAATTGTCCAATTCCACTGTCCATAAGTTCTCTTTAAGTTTACGGTTATTTATACCATCTATTATTTAATGACAACTCCTAATTGGAAGAAATCTTGTCAATATTACCCATATAAGGTTTTAAGACATCAGGAATAACAATTGATCCATCTTCTGCCTGATAATTTTCAAGAATAGCAATTAAAGTACGACCCACAGCTAATCCACTTCCATTTAAAGTTCCTACAAATTCAATATTATTATCCTTATTTTTATAACGAGCCTTCATTCTTCTTGCTTGGAATGAGCCACATGAAGAACAGCTTGAAATTTCACGGTACTTATTCTCTGAAGGTAACCATACCTCTATGTCGTAAGTTTTTTCAGCACTAAAACCCATATCACCAGTACAAAGGATTATTTTTCTATACGGCAATTTTAAATCATCCAGTATTTTTGTTGCACAATTAGTCATACGTTCTAGTTCATCTTTACACTTGTCTTTCTCAACAATACTAACCAGTTCAACTTTATAAAACTGATGCTGTCTAATCATTCCTTTTGTATCTTTTCCATAACTGCCTGCTTCTTTTCTAAAACATGGCGTCGAAGCTACCAATCTCATTGGTAAATTGTTTGGATCAACTATTTGATTTTTTACCATATTAGTTAAGATTACTTCAGCTGTGGGAATAAGAAATTTTCTATCATTTTTTTCATCAAATTTAATTTCAAATTGATCATTTTCAAACTTTGGCAATTGTCCAGTACCAAACATAGTATTATCTGTAGCCATAAGTGGTGGTGAAATTTCAGTGTAACCATTTTTTTGAGTATGAGTATCAATCATGAAGTTAGAAATAGCTCTTTCTAAAGCTGCAAGTTTATCTTTTACAAAAACAAACCTAGAACCAGTAGTTTTTGTAGCTAAATCAAAATCAAGCATATTTAACTTTTCCCCTAATTCATAATGACTTAATGGTTTAAAACTAAATTTTTTAATTTCACCAGAATTAATTATTTCCTTATTATCGTTTTCATCCTTTCCAATAGGAACATCGTCTAAAGGGATGTTAGGTATTGAGCTTAATATAGTGTCTAATTCTTCTTTAATTAATTTTTGCTTTTTAGAAAGTTCATCAATTTTGATTGAGATTTCTTTTGATTTTGAAAATAGAGATTTATCCTTAGATTTAGAAATAGTTTTTTTCTCCATTTCTAATTGTTCTTTTTCTTGGATTAAAGATCGATTATCTTTATCAAGGTCCAATATTTTTTGAAAATTAATATCAGCATTTCTGCTTTCAATTAGTTTTTTAAAGTTATCAATATTAGTTCTTAGATCTTTAATATTATGCATTTTTTTGTTCTGCTTTTTTTTCAATCATATTTACTGAAAAAATTGATAATTCATATAAAATTAATAAAGGGATTGCTAAACCAATTTGAGTTATAGGATCAGGAGGTGTTAAAATTGCTGCTGCTGCAAAAATCATTACAACAACATATTTTCTACGTTCTTTAAGAAATACAGAATTGATAACTCCTATTCTAGCAAGTAAACTTAAAACTACAGGTAATTGAAAACTTAAACCAAATGCAAATATTAATTTCATCACTAGAGACAAGTACTCATTTACCTTAGCCTCTAATTGTATAGGTAAATTTGTGCTAGCACCTAGACTTTCAAATGAAAGAAAAAATTTGATAGCTAACGGCATTATTAAATAATACACAAGCATACCACCCAATAAAAATAGAATTGGTGTAATCACTAAATATGGCATGATAGCTTTTTTTTCATGTGTATAGAGACCAGGAGCTATAAATTTCCAAATCTGAATTAATATGAAAGGGCTTGTTATAAAAAACGCAGCAAAAAAAGAAACTTTCAAATATGTTAAGAAAGTTTCCTGTAAGGCTGTAAATATTAATCTTCTCTCAATACCATCTCCTTTTACTGCCTCTGCATATGGGCTAACTAAAAATCCATAAATATATTCTGAAAAAAAATAACAAATGATAAATAATACAGAGAGAAAAATAATTGAGTGTATTAATCTTTTTCTTAACTCAGATAAATGACTTATAAAACCAGTTTCCTTATCCATTTTTATCTTTAATGTTATTTTCTTTTTTTATTGAATTGTTATTTTTATTTTCATTATCAATATTTTCATCTGCAATCTCTGAGACTTGTGTTTGAACATCACTAACATATCTTTTGATTGAACCAATCCATGAGCCCATTTTTTTTAGCATTAAAGGAAAGTCCTTTGGTCCAACAACTATTATTGCTATAGAAACTATTATAAAAATTTCTAACCAGCCAATTTGTGGCATTTTTTACTCTTTGTTATTCGAGTCTTGATTATTTGAATCTTGATTTTCTGAAATATTTTTCGGCTGACTGTCTTCTAATGGATCTGATGCCATTCCTTTTTTGAAACTTTTTATACCTTTAGCAACATCACCCATAAGGCTTGAAATCTTTCCTCTTCCAAATAGTAAAACTACTAAAATTACTACAATTGCAATCTGCCAAAATCCTATACTCATATAAACTTTATACCCTTAATAGTTGTTTTTTAAAAGAAACTTTTTTTATTCGTCACTCTCGGGTTTTAGAGTGCTACTCAACATTTCATCTATATCTGAATATATATTCTCTTTTTTTCCTTCTTGCTTTTCTTTGTAAAATTTACCGGTACCAAATATTGATGCATCAACAGAAGAAGTATCAATAAGTCCTGCAGATCCTAATTCATCAACTGTTGGAAGATCAGATAATTTTTGTAGATTAAAATGACTTAAAAAATCATCTGTAGTTCCATATTGGATTGGCTTTCCTGGTATATCTTTTCTTCCTTGAGGCTTAACCCAATTAAGTTCCATTAGAATTTCTAAAGTATTAGTTCCGAATGCAACACCCCGTATCTCCTCTATTTCTGCACGAGTAACTGGCTGGTGATATACAATTATAGCTAATGTTTCTATAGCAGCTTTAGATAATTTTTTTTCAACAGTTTTTTGCTGTGCCATTAATGATGAAAGATTTTGTGCTGTTCTAAAAGACCATTTATTAGAAATACAAACTAAATTAATTCCTCTGTTTGAATAATAATTTTGTAACTTTTGTAAAATTTTTAATACATCGGTATTTTTAGAAATTTTTGACTCTATTGTTTCAACACTTAAAGGCTCTGCGGCTGCAAATACAATGGCCTCAACTTCTCTTTCTATCTCTGAAATTTTTGAAGGAAAACTTACTATGTTATCTTTTTTCAATTTATTCATGATTTTTCTTTAATATATATATTATCAAAAAGTTCTTTTTGTTTTATAGAAATATTGCCCTCTTTAGCAAGCTCTAAAGATCCAGCAAAGATACCTGCTCTACCTGTCCTTTTTAAATTTTTTGAAGATTTAAAACTATCTGGGACTAATTCGGAAATATCTTTCCAGTCGCTTAGGTTTCCAAAAAATTCTTTTATTCTTTTAATTCCCTCCTCCGTTGTAAACACTGGAAGTTTTGGAATATTCATTCTTTGAAAATCTTTAGTCATAACAATATTGCCATAAGTTTTTAGAACTTCAAACAATGTTAATGTATATTTAGAATCATAAATAGATTTCATCCCACTTTTAGATCCTCTCATAAAAACATCTTTTCCAAGTCTTTTTCTATTAAGCATTTGAGAAGATAAAAGTCTGATTAATTCAAGTTTTTTCAATTGTAATTTTAATTTTTCTGCAACTTCTAAAGCTTTAAACTCTTCTTCTTCAGATTCAGGTAAAAGTAATTTTGATTTTAAATAGGTTAACCAAGTAGCCATTAGTAAATATTCAGATGCAATTTCTAAATTAAGATTTTCTGAATTTGTAATAAATTCATGGAATTGGTCTGCTAATTTTGTAATAGATATTTGTTCAAGATCAACTTTTTGTGATTTAGCTAAATCTAATAATACTTCTAAAGATCCGCTATAACTATTAAGATCAACATTGAATTCTAAAGAATCGCTCATTGGATATAAATTTAACTTATAATATTGGTTATTTGTTCTGTTTTTTTTATTATAAAATTATCAATTTTAGGTGAATTTTTGGCTACTACAATCATTTCATTAAGTTTGCCATTACAATGTAAAGCAAGATTACAACCTGCCTGAAATGACTTTATTACATTATTCTTAATATCTTTACTTAATGCCTTCATCGATAAATCGTCTGTAATGATCAAACCATTAAATTTTATATTTTTCCTTATAATTTTAATAAGTTTTTTTGAATGAGTTACAGGATCATTTTTATCAATAGAGTTAAATAATAAATGCCCTGTCATTGCCATTATTGATTTTTTTTCTTTAAAAATTCCAAAATCATTTTTTAACAAATAATTCAAATTATTATTAATAACTGGGAGTTTTAAGTGGCTATCAGCTTTAGCAAGGCCATGGCCAGGAATATGCTTAATAATAGTTCCAATTTTATTCTTATGGAATTTTTCAATGCATATATCGCCTAGCTTAGAAATTATATTCTTATTAATAGAAAATGATCTATCACCAACAATTTTATGAGCCTTTTTTCTTAAAAGATCAAGAACTGGAACTGTATTTATGTTTATTCCAAGTAATTTAAGTAAATATGAAATTTGCTTAACATATACATCATAATAGATATAAAATTTTTGGCACTAAATACAGAATTATCAATAAATTTCTTTAGCCTTGTAACTCTGCCGCCTTCTTCATCAATTAAAATTGGAAAGTTAGGATTTTTAGATATAGTTTTTATAGATTGAGTTAGTAATTGAGTTTGTTTGATAGACTTTATATTTCTTGAAAAAAGAATAACACCCCAAGGTTTGTGCTTTATCAAAAATGCTTTTTCAGATTTTGTTATTTTGTATCCTTTTAAGCCACATATAAAAGCTCTTTGATTTTGACTAATCATTGTTATAGAGCAATTCCCAAAATGAATATTTTTCAGTTTTTTTGTTATTTTTATATTCAACAAAATCTATAATGTTTTTTGTATCATTTTTTAACAAAATTAAATCATTCATTGATTTCTCTATTTTTTTATCAATTTG
>Ga0181570_10001623_pt1 | contig 19172 bp, 17 predicted proteins | sample 101ome_18_FD_148667 | JGI IMG/M metagenome (GOLD analysis project Ga0181570, IMG submission 148667) | Coastal salt marsh microbial communities from the Groves Creek Marsh, Skidaway Island, Georgia - 101406AT metaG (spades assembly) | ecosystem: Environmental > Aquatic > Marine > Intertidal zone...
GGTTTAATACCAAATATAAAAATATTGTTATCTGTCAAATATTTTTGGTTTTGCTTAATGGATTGATTAAACAGTTTTGTTTTTTCAATTAAATGGTCTGAGGTTAAAAAAATTAAAGGTTGGTTTTCGGGGATTTCTTTAATTAAAACTGAACTAAGCATAGCGGGTGCAGTATTTCTTTTTGCTGGTTCAAGTATAATTTTATATTTTTTAAAACCTTTTAATCTTAAATGTTTTTTAATCTCACTTATGTATTTTTGATTGGTACTTATTACTGGATAATCGAAAATCGAATTTTTAACTCTCTCTAAAGTTTTTCCGAATAGTGTCCAATTTCCAAAGTCGATAAATTGTTTTGGTTGATGATGTTTTTTATCAGACCAAAGTCTTGTGCCAGAACCGCCACATAAAATAACTGGACGTATTTTCATTAAATTTTTGAATATTCTTTAACTTCTTTTTTCTTACCTGGGTGCGTTGGAGCTCCAAGGTAAGCAGGTCCAACTGTTTGTGCATATTTCCATATTGTGCCTGATCCAAAACTTGATTTTTTTTCTTTCCATTTTTTTCTTCTAGCTTTTAATTGAGCGTTAGTTAGTCTAACATTAATCGAACCTTTTTTTGCATCAATGTCGATTAGATCTCCATTTTTAAGAAGTGCAATTGGGCCACCCATTGCAGCTTCTGGACCAACATGACCAACACAAAAACCTCTAGTAGCTCCTGAAAATCTTCCATCAGTAATAAGTGCAACTTTTTCACCTTTACCTTGGCCATAAATAGCTCCAGTTGTTGAAAGCATTTCTCTCATTCCTGGGCCACCTTTTGGACCTTCATATCTGATTATTATTACGTCTCCATCTTTGTATTTTTTTGTTTGCACTGCTTTCATTGCATCTTCTTCATTATCAAAACATCTAGCTTTACCTGTAAACTGTAATTTTTTTAATCCCGCAATTTTTACGATTGCTCCTTCTGGGGCTAGATTGCCTTTTAACCCAACAACACCTCCATCTGGAGAAAGTGGGTTATTATATTCTCTTAAAACTTTTTGATTAGTATTAAATCTTATATTTGCTAAATTTTCTTTCATAGTTTTTCCTGTAACAGTCATACACTCACCATGAATATAACCTCCCTCATATAAAGTTTTTAATAACATAGGAACACCACCTGCTTCCCACATATCTTTAGCTACATATTTTCCACCAGGTTTCAAATCTGCAAGATAAGGTGTTTTTTTAAATATTTTTGCAACGTCCATAAGATCAAATTTTATTCCAACTTCGTTTGCTAAAGCTGGTAGATGTAAAGCAGCGTTAGTTGATCCTCCGGTAGCTGCAACTATTGTGGCAGCATTTTCTAAAGCTTTTTTTGTTACGATATCACGTGGTTTAATATTTTTTTCTAATAAGTTCATTACTGTCTGACCGCTATCAAAAGCATACTTATCTCTTTCTTCATAAGGCGCTGGTGTTCCTGCAGAATATGGTAATGCAAGACCTATTGCTTCAGATACACAAGCCATAGTATTAGCCGTAAATTGCCCCCCACAAGCTCCTGCGCTTGGACAAGCAACTAATTCTAATTCTCTTAATTCGTCTGAAGACATTTTTCCTGATGAATGTTTACCAACAGCTTCGAACACATCTACGACTGTAACGTCTTTTCCTTTAAATTTTCCAGGTAAGATAGAGCCACCATAAATAAAAACACTAGGAACATTTAGTCTAAGCATGGACATCATTAAACCTGGTAAAGATTTATCGCAGCCAGCAATCCCAACTAAAGCATCATAACAGTGTCCTCTAACAGTAAGTTCGGCAGAGTCAGCTATTATCTCTCTTGAAATTAAAGATGATTTCATACCCTCATGACCCATTGCTATACCGTCCGTAACGGTTATTGTGCAAAATTCTCTTGGTGTTCCACCGCTCTCTTTCACTCCTTTTTTAACCGATTGCGCTTGTCTCATTAAAGCTGTGTTGCAAGGAGCAGCTTCATTCCAAGTTGAAACAACACCAACAAATGGTTTTGCTACATCTTGTTCTGTTTCTCCCATAGCGTAATAAAATGATCTATGAGGTGCTCTGTCAGGACCTAGAGAAGTATGACGACTTGGTAATTTTTTTTTGTTAAATTTTGACATTTTTAATTGATACTAGATACAATACTTCTTAATTTACTATCTTCAATAGTTAATTCTTTAAGTAATTTTTTATCATTTTGAACAATTTCCTTGGGAGCGTTTTTTATATAAGCTTTATTTTTAAGTTTATTATCCAAAGCATTTATCTGTTTATTTAAGTTATCAATTTTTTGAGAAATTCTATTTTTCTGCGATGCTAAGTCAATATCTTCATTAAAATTTAAAGAAATTTTTTCATTTTGGGATAAAATTTCAATTGAGTTATTATCAACTTTTTTCGATTTTAAAATATTTTCTATTCTGCCGACATGTTTAGCTAGAATTAAGTTATTTTGAATTATTTTTCTTAATTTAGATGATTTTTCCAAGAAATGAACATCACAATATAATTTAGGAGTAATTTTTAACTCTGATTTTGATGATCTTATACTTGAAATAAATTCAATTAAATTATTTATATCTGTACAGTTTTTTTTAAACTTACTTATCGTTTTATATTCTGGCCACTCAGATAGAATCAAGTTTGTTTTAGTTAATTTTTTATAATTGTTCTTAATCCAAACTGTTTCGGTAAAAAAAGGGATAAATGGATGCAACAACTTAAGTATATTCGACATCATAAAAGAGGAAAATAATCTAGCTTCATTTAATTCAGCTTTATTTTTAGAGTTAAAAATTGGTTTTAAAAATTCTAAATACCAATCACAATAATAGTGCCAAACAAATTGATAGATATGTTTAGCGGCCTCATCAAACCTAAAAATTTCAAGACTTTTAGTTACTAAATTTTGAGTTGTTACAAATTCATTATAAATCCAGTGATTAATAGATAACTTGATAGAATTAATATTTATTTTCTTATCAAATTTACATTTATTTAATTGTAAAAAATTATTTGCACTCCAAATTTTTGTAATAAAGTTCCTATTACCTATCACTCTATCTTTTGCTAACTTTACATCTCTACCAGGTGATGCCATTGAAATTAAAGTAAACCTTAAGCTGTCTGCTCCATATTCATTTATTAATTCTAATGGATCAATTACATTTCCTTTAGATTTGGACATCTTCTGTCCTTTTTCATCTCTTACTAGCGCATGAACATAAACTTTATTAAAAGGAGTTTTATTCTTAAAATGATTTCCCATCATAAGCATTCTCGCTACCCAGAAAAAAATAATATCAAAACCTGTTACTAATACAGATGTGGGATAAAATTTTGAAAGATCTTTGGTTTTGTTCGGCCAACCTAATGTTGCGAACGGCCATAGAGCTGATGAAAACCAAGTATCAAGAACATCAGTTTCTTGTCTAAGTTTCAGAATTTTTTTATTTTTTTTCTTAGCTAATGTTAAAGCTTTTTTTTCATTTTCAGCTACAAAAATATTATTCTTGTCATCATACCAAGCCGGAATTCTGTGACCCCACCAAATTTGACGAGAGATGCACCAGGGCTCAATATTTTTCATCCATTGAAAAAAAGTTTTTGTCCAAGTTTCGGGAAAAAAAGATGTTTTACCGTCTTTAACAATTTTAATAGGTTTTTTTGCTAACTTTTTTGCATTAACAAACCATTGTTCTGTTAACAATGGCTCAATAATTGAATTGGATCTATCACCATAAGGAACTTTATTTTTAATATTTTCTATTTTTACCAAGAAACCATTTTCCTTAAGTTTCTTAATTAATAATTTTCTTGCTTCAAATCTATCTAAGCCAACAAATTCCTTTATTCCATTTTTGTTAATTGAACCATTTTTTTCTAATATGTTTATTACTTTTAGATTATTTCTTTTTCCAACGTCATAATCATTAAAATCATGTGCAGGAGTAATTTTAACAGCTCCAGAACCTTGCTCTGGATCAGCGTAATGATCAGCAATTATTTTTATGGACCTATTTACTAATGGTATTGAAACATTTCTACCGATTAATGACTTATATCTTTCATCTTTTGGATTTACCGCTATAGCTGTGTCACCCATCATTGTTTCAGGTCTCGTAGTTGCAATAGTGATCTTATCGTCGGTACCTTCAATAATATAATCTATGTAATATAATTGAGATTGAACATCTTTTTGTATAACCTCTAAATCAGAGATAGCTGTTTGAAGTTTTGTGTCCCAATTCACTAGTTTTTTGTCTTTATAAATTAATTTATCATTATAAAGATCTACAAAAACTTTGATTACAGCCTTGGATAAGTCTTGATCCATTGTAAACCTGGTTCTGGACCAATCGCAGGAGCAACCTAATTTTTTTAATTGATCTAAAATTATTCCACCAGATTCTTCTTTCCATTCCCAAACTTTTTTTATGAAATTATCTCTTCCTAACTGATTTTTATTTAAATTTTCTTTTTCAAGATTTTTTTCTACAACTGCTTGAGTGGCTATACCTGCATGATCTGTACCTGGCTGCCATAATGTTTCAAATCCACTCATTCTCTTAAATCTAACTAAAACATCTTGAAGGCTATTATTTAAAGCATGACCCATATGTAATCTGCCCGTTACATTAGGTGGTGGTATTACAACAGAAAACTTTTTATTTGATTTAGATTTTTTAGGAGCAAAACACTTGTTTTTTATCCAATAATCAGTGATTATTTTTTCTTCCTTAGAATGGTCGTATTTCTTAAATTCCATAATTTTGAATAATTTCTAATTTACTTTAAATCTAAAAGCCTACAACCCCTAATAGTTAGATTTTTCTTTATTAAAATAATTAAATACTTTATTAAGTAATTAATTTTTATGATTGGCCACGTGGCGGAATGGTTACGCAGAGGATTGCAAAATAAACCGAAAACTTCTTATTAGTATTGTATTACGCCATTTACTTCGGTCAAGTATTGCTGTGGGCAATCCCTGGGCTATTATGATCTTTAAAGCAACATGATCAATATTCTGGCTATTTGAGCGGCTCTATAAGCTTTTTTACTAGTATTTATAAACTCAATTATTTCTTCCTCTTTTGATAAATCAGCTGATATAACTTTTCCTTCGAGATTGAATATTTGACTAAAAACTGAATTAAATTCTTCATCTTGTTTTGCGCAGGCTTTTTTTGAATAACAAATTGAATTACTCCATAGCACTTTGTCGTCAATTACTGCAATATAACCATTTTGTAATTGATTAATTGTCTCAAAAACTTTAGATCTTGTCCGTATTTGAATATAAAAATCTCCATCTTTATTAGCTGATATCATTGTTTTTACTTTTTTAATATTTAAATTTTTTTTATTTACTTGAGCTTTCATATAATTTTTTAATTCTCTAGAAAAATTTTTTATATCTCTTAAATTTTTTAATTCACTTTCAAAATTTGAATTTCTTGATGCATATGAAAACTCAATAAAATAAGAACTTCCTCCTCTTTCAAAAAAACATTCCATAGCTTTTTTTTTAGATTTTGATTGGGCATTGCAACTTCTTACCAATTCCATGGTAATTGGTCCTCCAGAAGGAAATTCGATCAATTCATCAAATAACTTAAAAAATTGTTTACGAGAAGCTATAATTAAACTTTTATCAGTTGAATTAAATCCGAAATACTCAAGATCTTTCCAACCAAGTTTAATATTTTCTTCTTTAATTCCAGCTCCTATAGAACTATATTTATGTAAGATTTTTTTCGTATATTTAGTTGAATAAATTAGATTATCTTTAAGTTTTATCTTTAGACCATTTAAATTTACTTCAGTGCTAAAACTTGTTTGAGGTATGATTAATAAAATAACTAATATTAAAAATTTTTTCATATGTTTAGTGATGGGTATTGTTTTCTAACCTCTGGTATTAATCCTCTTAAATCTAAAATTCTTGTTTTTGTTGATGGATGAGTGCTTAAAAATTCTGGAAATTCTTTTTTTCCAAATTTTTTATTCATTCTTTTCCAAACTCTTACGGACTCGTTAATATCGTATCCTGATAAAGATGCAAAAATCAAACCCATATAATCTGCTTCTGACTCTTGGGATCTTCCGTGAGGTCTCATTAAAGTGCTATCAACTACATCAACGCCAGTAATTTGACCTATGGCATCTCTTGTTCTGGTGACAGCACCGCCTGTTACAGCGTCTGCTACACCAGTTCCTATTGTAACAGCTATTGCCCTACTCATTCTTTCAGCTGAATGTCTAGCAACAGCATGGGCTATTTCATGACCCATAACAGATGCTAAACCATCTTTATTTGCTGTGTATGGTAAAATGCCGGTAAAAATTCCAATTTTTCCACCAGGAAAACAGAATGCATTAGCCATCTTGTTGTCTATAAGATTATATTCCCATTTATAATCAGCGACGGGATTAGGTTTTTTTAATTTTTTAAAAAAATGGTCTATAGCCTCAACTTGTTTTTCACCGATATCAATAATAGTTTTTAATTGATCTTTATCATCGCTTAATTTACTTCTTTGGATCATTCTTTTGTACATTAATGAAGCTTGTTTATTAATTACACTATCAGGATATATTGATAGTTGTTTTCTATTTGTAACAGGTGTTGACGTGCAACCTGTTAATGCAAAACTTAAATAACAACCTAAACAACTACCTATAAAATCTCTTCTATTCATTTATCTTTTTTGAAACAAACTTTATTTTATTTTTCTTTTTATCAAATCCATTTCCTTCAACAATATCATTCTTTATATAAATCTCACCGAATGCAGTAGCGTTATTTTTGTTACAAGAAAAAGACCAAGTACCCTTTTTTTCTATAAAATTAAAAGTACCCATGCATTTACCGTTTTTAGACGCATTAAATTCAATTACACCGCTATTTTTTTTACTGTCGTAATTAAGATCTCCAACTAATAAATCATCATTTCTAAACCAGTTTATGGCAATTGAGGAATTAAAACTTTTTATTTTTTTAGTCTTTATTTCTTCAAGTTTAATCTTTGAATTATTTTGATCTTTCTTTTTATCAATTTTTTGAACAATCTTTTTTTGTTCAGATTGTTTTATAGAAGGATTATATTTGGATAAATTGTTATCTTTTTCAAAATTTTCATATGTAAGTTCTTTAAATTCATCAAAATTAACATACTTAATTTTGCACTCCTCCTCGCTCCTAAAATTTAATTTCTTACCTTCTTCATCAGTTACAGATACTCCTTTAGAAAATTTACAATGATCTAATACTTTTTCTATAAATTGAGATAAATCAATATTTTTATCGTCAATAGTAGTTGGTCCTAAATATCTTTTGCTTAAAGGATTAACTAGAATCGGAGTAATTCTTTTTTTTTCACCTATTATTTCCATTTTAAAAAAATTGTGTTTACTATTATAAATATATTTATAATTTTCCTGTTTATTATTTACTTTTAAATCTTGTTTAACTAGCGCTAAAAATTTGGGTTTTAGTTTTAAATGTTCATCTAAACTTATCCATTTAGTTTTTTTTCCACGGTAATTGTCTTTATAAAAACTTGACCAAGAGTAGCCTAAATCTTTAAGTCTATCTTTATCTGAAAGTTCTAAAGAGTGAACTGGGGTCGATATTAAAAGTAATAAAATGAATAAATTTTTTGGTACTTTTAAATTCACCAAAATATTAGTTAAGTGCTTTTGTAAAACCGTTCTTACTAGTTTCTGTTATAGACCATTTTCCAGTGAATAGACCTTGGTCAAAGTCTACAATAAAATAATAAGCTTTACCTTCATCGGCGTTGAAAGCTACTGCGTCTGAACCAACTCCTGCCTGTAAAATATTTCCTATTGATACTCTGGCTGTATGAGAACCTGGTTCTATATTTATTCTTTCCATTTCACCTATACCAAGTTTTCCAACTTCATTGCCATCTAAAGAAATTTTCACTAGACCTGCAGAAGCAACAAAACGTTTTTTTCTAACAAAAAAAGCTGCTGTTTCATCGCTATCAACATTCAAGTTTATCATTGATAACGATTTAGTACCCGTGCCTGCACATGAAGCTAGCACGGGTAAAATTATGAATAAGATTAAAATATTTTTAATTTTATTTTTAATCATTTATTTAAAACAGATAAGCAACGGAGAACATATTAAAATCAGCACCACCATCACCACCAATATTGTTGTAGTGAGTAAATGAATATCTAACGTTATCTTGCTCAAAACCAGCGCCGGCTAACCAGCTTGTTCCATCATATTGATCTGTTACAGAATATGTTGTTGAACCAATTGTTATACTTCCAAATGCATCAATTGTTGAAGAGTGCATACCTGCTTTACCGTAGAAACCAGTATCTCCTTTTGCAATTAATGAAAAGTCAATTCCATTAGCCGAGTAAGATTCTGTGGCACTATCTGATCCTATTTTATATGTCGCATCTATATTACTTGTTTGAAAATATCCTACTTCAACATCCATATTGGATGTAATCCCGTAATTTCCAAAAAGTCTTCCAACAAAAGCTCCCGTATCGTATTCTACATTAACTGTAGATCCAGATAAATTAGCAAGTTGTTGTGCAGTTTCTTCAGCTTCAAGATCAACTGGAGAGTATCCTAATTCTATACCACCTCTTAGCTCACCTTCTTCGGCCTGAACATTAAATGTTAAGCTACAAAGAATTAACAATATAAGCAAAACTATTTTTTGTATATTATTTATCATTTTATTCATTCCTTTAATTTATTTAACTTAAGACGTATAATATACAAATAGAAGATAAAATTAAATGAAAAAAATTATAAACCAAAAAAACCAATATATCTGCCATTTATTTGCAATATTAATCTTAATTTTGAGTGGTAAAAACCTATTTGCTTTAGAATCTCAAAAAAATGAAATGGGTGTTTATTTCGGAACTAAATTATACGAGGAAAGACATCCAGTAGATAACAGTTTTTTTATGTCTCAAGATGGTTGGATGTTAGGATTAGTTGGAAATAATGAAACTTATTCAACCGATTTATATACAGGTTTTAAATATCAATTAGGATATGGCCAAGTTGACTACACATCTGCTGGAACAGGAACAATGACAGGAATATCTGACTATCAACTAGAGGGAACTGGATACATTGGTATACCAATTAATTTAAACGATAATAGATTAACTTTATTTGGTGGTTTAGGCTATAGATACCTTCTAAACGCTTCTGGTCTAAAGCAATCTAGTACTGGACACTCAGGTTATGATAGAGAGTCAAGATACATGTATGTACCATTAGGTATAAATTATGAAATCAATTCAGCTAACGATAGTTATTGGGAATTGAGAGGTGAATACCTTCATTTTTTATATGGTCAACAAACTAGTAAATTAAGTCAAGTCTCAGCTAACTATAATGATATAACAAATGATCAAGAAGAAGGTTCCGGAATTAAACTTAGAGCAAAATTTCATTTTGATGGCAACTCCGGTATAGAAGGTTATATGGATTACTGGGACATTGCTGACTCGAAATTAGATGTTTCTGGTAATTTTATGGAACCAAGAAATACCACATCAGAAACAGGTATTAGATATTTTTGGAAATTTTAATTTCAGTGCCGTTATTGATCTAAATTTCCTGGGCAATCCCTGGGCAATTCTTCTTCTTAATTTTCTGTTTTTTTCTTCCAACCATAATGGTAGAAGTAATTGGTTATTTTAATTTTACCATTTGTTTTCAAGGCTTTGGACCTTGTAGACCCACTAGGCCACGTGAGAGAATGGTTATCTAGAGGATTGCAAATCCTTTTATCCCAGTTCGATTCTGGGCGTGGCCTCCAGTAAAATCAATCATTTTGGATACATATAACTAATTTATCCACCTCAGGGACTGGTCTTAGGACTGGTTTGAGAGAATAAAAGGTTAATTATTTTAGTAAATTCCAAATAGATTTATTATCGTAATCACCAGTAATTGAGTGATAAGTTAAAACTCTATTTTTTTCCAAATCAATATGAATATATTGACTGCCATGACCTCGCATTTGTGCATGTCTTGATTTATTTTTTTTATTAAACCAAAAATATCCTGCATATTCAGCATTTTTATTATCTGATTTTTCTTTCATGGACTCGATATTTTTTAAGTAATCACCAATACAATTATTAGAACTCCAATCTTTAGAAACTTGAATACCAAGTTTTAAAAAGTCTTCTCTTGTTGCATAAGTCCAAGCATGTAATAAAGGCCATCCGTTATCATCAATTAAAAAAAACATTTCTGAACTTGTGCCTGCTTTATTTGCAAAATCTTGGTAAGCTTTTTTAAGACCACCGGGAGATTTTAAATCTATTGCTCTAGCAACTAAATCGGTAAGAAAATTATTATAATTAAATACTTTCTTTGTAGTTTTTAAATTACTTGATTCAGCTAAATATTCTTTCACTGTCTTTTTCTTTTGGATAATTTGACCGGCATAAATGAATGTTGCGGAACCTGCTTTCCTGCTAGCAAAATTTGTATCACCCGCTCTCATATTAGTTAAATCTTTAAATGTAGAATTTTCATATAATGTCCCTTTAGCTTCTGGAACATAATCAGAAATTTTATCATCTAAACTCTTAATATCTCCATTACAAATAGCATTACCTAAAGTGTAGCTTACAAAGCTTTTTGAAATTGAAAAACTATATAACTTCGTATCGTCTTGAATTTTGTCTGATATTTTATCAACTACTACATTTTGACCATCAAAATATAAAACACTTAACAAACTCTTCTTTTTAATATTTTCATCTATTTTTTTTGTATTTTTATTTTCTATTATTTCTCTATTTAGAGTTTTGACTGTTGTTGCTGGTGAAATTTGTATTTTTTTAAATCCAGCAGGTATATCTACTACTCTGGCTTTTAAGTAGCCATCTTTTTCAGCTTTAGACTTTCCCTTTAAGTGATCAGCTGATACTGTTGAATTAATTAAAATACTTAATAAAATTGTTATAATTATATCTTTTAGATTTTTCATAAATCCTATCATTTTATATTAAATTTTTAAGGACTGGTCTAGGGACTGGTTTGTAAAAATTATTTTTTTATATTTATAGAGACAATTTAAAGTTATCTGTAAAAAATGGCTGTTTTCAATATTACGGGAGTGCGTGAGAGTACCAGAGAGAACGGATATTGTGAGTCCAGAATATTGCAAATCCTTTTATCCCAGTTCGATTCTGGGCGTGGCCTCCAAAAATTAGTTGTTTTATTTTATTAAAAAAAGTATGTTGCAATTTATTCCTCGGTAGCTCAGTTGGTAGAGCAGTTGACTGTTAATCAATTGGTCGCAGGTTCGAGTCCTGCCCGAGGAGCCAACTAACCAACTTTCTCAAATTTAGATGTATTATTTAAAATCTGTAAAATCTTTTGTTTTTGTGTTGATGAAAGCGAAGAAAAAGTTCTACTTAAAAAAGAATAGTTTAAATCATCATTTGTATCTTCACTAGAGTTTACATCTTTAAATTCTTTATAATCCTCAAAAAAATAAGTAATTGGAACTTTTAAAAACTGTGATAATTGCATTAATCTATTTGAACTTACTCCGTTAGTACCTTTTTCGTATTTTTGAATTTGTTGGAAAGTAACGTTGATTGCTTGAGCGACTTTTGTTTGGGTTAAACCTAAAGATAATCTTCTCATTCTTAGTTTTTTACCTAAATGAATATTGAAATTTTCTTCCATTAGAACTCCCTTTTTTTAATAAATTAACCCCATTACGGACAATTAAGCAATATATAAAAAAAAAAAATTTGACTTGAAAAAAGGTTAAATTTTCAAAAAAAACGTGTTGACTCTCGTCCAAAAAATATGACTAAATTTTAGTATTATCTCTTTTCTTTTAACCTATATTCCCAAAATCCTGTTTTATCAAAAGCAGCTTTAACCCAAAGGTATGTATCTTCTTCATACCAGATATCTATATTTAACTTTTTATCCTTCGATAAACTAGGGTCAGTAGAGCTAAAGTTAAATTTTAGTGTTTTATAAGTTTTGTCTCCAAAAGTGACATCTTCTTTTCCTAAAAATTCTACTTTTTGTTCAATAATCCTTCCTGAAACAGCGCTAATTTGAGCTTTCTTTTGAACAATTTCATGGTTCCACCATGTTCCAATTATAAAATCTTTATCTGCCTTACCTTTATATGATGAACCATCTATAACTAAATTCTTATCCATTTTATCAATAGAAATATTTACATATTTTTCTTTTTTATTTTGATTAGTTTCTGAACTAAAACCAGAAAAAACACCATCATTGTATCTTTCTTGGCCTGCTGCAAAATATTGATATAAATCTATTCCTAGTTTTGTAATTTTAAACTTTATTTCACTATCGATTATTAAATTTTTACCTTCTCGTTTGAAATCAAATTTATGGTAACCTATTGGGGTATTATTTCTAAATAGTTCATATTCTAGGTAATTAAATTTTGCATAATGACCAACATGGCTAAATGTTTCAAAACTAATTGAAGAAAATATAAAAATTGAAAGTAAAAGTTTTTTCATATATTTAGTGATATGGAAACAAACTCAGTTATTTCGCAAATTGGAAATACACCATTAGTAAGATTAAAACAAGCCTCAGAATTAACAGGTTGCAATATTTACGGTAAGGCTGAATATTTCAATCCAGGAGAATCCGTGAAAGATCGAGCTGCGCTATTTATTGTGCAGGACGCTTTAAAAAGAAAATTAATTTCAAAAGGTGGAACTATAGTTGAGGGCACTGCAGGAAATACAGGGATTGGTTTAGCAGTGGTTTGCAAAGAGTACGGTTTAAATTTAAAAATTGTAATACCTAAAACCCAATCTATTGAAAAAAAAGAGACTTTAAAAGAATTGGGCGCTGAACTTATTGAAGTTGATGCCGTTCCTTATGCAGATCCAAAAAACTATATTAAGCAATCCAAACAGATTGCGGAGGATTTGAATAAGATCAATTCTAGTGGTGTTTATTGGGCTAACCAATTTGACAATATTGTAAATACAGAAGCTCATATTCAAACAACAGCTGAAGAAATATGGAGTCAAACAGCTGGATCTGTAGATGGTTTTACTTGTGCAGTGGGTACTGGAGGTACATTAGCAGGCGTATCAATTGGTTTAAAAAATAAAAACAAAAATATTAAAATTGCACTCTCTGACCCAATGGGATCATCTTTATACTCACATATCAAAAATAATAAGCTTGAGAGCACTGGGAGTTCAATAACAGAAGGTATTGGAACAGGGAGAATTACAAAGAATTTTGATAAAGCGCTAATAGATGAGGCTTTTCAAACAGATGATACAGAAGCATTAAATATTGTCTTTGATTTAATTGAAAAACAAAAAATAGTATTAGGTGGATCTTCAGGAATTAATATAGCTGGAGCAATTAAATTAGCTAAGCAAATGGGTCCTGGAAAAACTATCGTTACTATTCTGTGTGATCACGGAAAAAGATACGCTAGTAAAATTTTTAATAAAGAGTTTTTAAGAAGTAAGAATTTACCTATACCAAAATTTTTATAATATTTGACTTAAAAATAGTTTCGTTCGATCAGATTTAGGATTTTCAAAGAATTCTTTTGTTTTAGCTCTTTCTACAATTTTACCTTCATCCATGAAAATCATGTAATCAGCAACTTCTTTAGCGAATCCCATTTCGTGTGTCACAACTATCATAGTCATTCCACCTTTTGCTAAATCAACCATCACATCTAAAACTTCTTTAATCATTTCTGGATCTAATGCAGATGTAGGTTCATCAAATAACATTATTTTCGGTTCCATACACAAAGCCCTTGCAATTGCAGCACGCTGTTGTTGACCGCCTGAAAGTTGTCCAGGAAACTTTAATGCCTGATCATCAATTTGAACTCTTTTTAAATTATTCATTGCTATTTCTTCAGCTTGTTTTTTTGGAAGTTTTTTAACCCATATAGGTGCCAAAGAACAATTATCTAAGATAGACAAGTGAGGAAATAAATTAAATTGTTGAAATACCATCCCAACTTCAGCTCTTATTTTTTCAATATTTTTTGTACTTTCAGAAAGTTCTGTGCCATCAACAATAATATTTCCCTCTTGATGCTCTTCTAATCTATTAACACACCTAATTAGCGTTGACTTACCAGATCCAGATGGCCCACATATAACAATTTTTTCTTGTGGGGCTACTTCAAGATTAATGTCCTTTAGAACTTGAAACTTATCAAACCATTTATTTACATTTTTGAGTTCAATTATTTTCGACATAATATTATCTTTCTGTACTTAATTTTTTCTCTAAATTCTGGCTATATCTGCTCATTGCATAACATATTACCCAGAAAACTAAACCTGCAAAAACATAACCTTCCATTGCCATTCCAAGCCATTTAGGATTAGTTTTTGCTAAACCTATCATACCTGCTAGTTCCATCAACCCTACAACGAAAATTAATGGTGTATCTTTTACTAAAGCTAGAAGAGTATTTGCTATTCCAGGTATCACTAATTTAAGCGCTTGAGGCAATATTATAAGAGCGTTCATTCTCCAATAACCCATTCCCAAAGACTTTGCAGCTTCATATTGACCTTTTGGTAGCGCTTGCAATCCTCCTCTTACAACTTCTGCCATATACGCAGCCTCAAATAATGTTATTGCTATCAAAACTCTAATTAATTTATCAATGAAAGTTCCATCAGGCAAAAACATGGGGAACATTACGGCTGACATAAATAAAACTGTAATTAGAGGAACCCCTCTCCATAGTTCTATAAAACCTATAGAAATATATTTTATAGCTGGCAAAGATGATCTTCTACCTAAGGCTAAAATTACACCAATCGGAAAACAAAAGAGTATTGCAAAAGCAGAGATAATAAAAGTTAATGAAAGACCTCCCCAAGCTGCACTTTCAACATACTCAAGTCCAAAACTTCCACCTGAAATAAGTTTAATTCCTAAAAATGGGAAAACAAAAACCAAGAATAAGATAAAATATTTTTTAAGTTTTTGAGATACGAAAAATGAAACTCCAACAACAGCAAATAAGATTAAAAAAGCAGTATTTATTCTCCATTGTTCCGCGTCAGGATAAAGACCATACATAAATCTATTGAACCAAACTTTTATAAAAACCCAACAAGCTCCATCGCCTGTGCAGTCATCTTTTGAATTACCTACGAAATTAGCCTCTAAAATAAACCAGTCCAACATTGGAGGGATGGATTTTATTATAATAAAAATTGTGAAAAGTGTTAATAAAGCATTGAAATTATTAGAATTTATATTTTTATTTAAAACATCTAAAGGACGAACACCGCTAAATTCAATTCTGATAAGGTAAAATCCAATAAAGCCTAATATCAATGGTAGAAAATAGCTTAATTGAGAAGGCAAAAAATCCATTAAATTAAAATTAAAAAAAGCATAAATAAAAACATCGAAAAAACTTAAAGAGACAAGAAATAAACCTATAGGAACATAAGTTTTGATGTTATCTTTTGAAGGTTTCGCAATTAAATTCATTATTTTTCCTTGATAGCCATTTTTTTATTATACCAATTCATAAACATTGAAATTGAGATACTTAAAGTCAAATAAGTAAGCATAGTAATTGAAATTATTTCAATAGCTCTACCTGTTTGCATTAAAGCAGTTCCTGCAAAAACTAGCACTATATCTGGGTAAGCAATGGCGGCTGCCAATGAAGAATTTTTTGTAAGATTTAAATACTGATTTGTAGTTGGTGGAATAATTATTCTTAATGCTTGGGGCATCACTACGAGTTTTAAAATTTGATTTTTATTTAATCCTATACTTGCTGCAGCTTCTTTTTGACCTTTACCAACCCCTAAGATTCCAGCTCTTACATTTTCAGCAATAAATGTTGCTGTGTACATTGATAAAGCTAAAGCTAATGCAATTAATTCTGGAATTATACTTACTCCACCTTCATAAGTATAAACTGTTGATGATAATTGTTTTAAAACTGGATATTCAAAAGTGAGAGAGACTCCTAGAAAAAGAAATGTAATTAAAGGTATCAATATCAATGTCGCTAAAGAGATAGATGTTGCTGGTAGCTGTTTTCCAAATTGTTCTCTTTGTTTAGTTGCGTAAGAATTAATAAAATAAATTGCAATAAACGCAGCTATAACTGATAAAAGAAAAATATTAAAATTAGTCCATATAAATTTTGGTACATACCAGCCTTTAATCGTTAAAAATGATATATCATTAAAACTTATACCGTTTTCAGGTAAAGGAAGTGCTCGTAAAGCAGCGAAATACCAGAAAAAAATTTGTAAAATCAAAGGTATATTTCTAAAGATTTCTACATACCACTCAGCTACTTTAGCTATTAAATAGTTATCAGATAATCTAGATACTCCTACTACTACTCCAATAATTGTTGCAAAAAATATTCCTATTACTGAGACTAAAATTGTATTTAATAAACCTACTAAAAACGCTCTTCCATACGAGTGTGAACCATCATACTCGATCATTGAAAATGTAATATCAAATGATGCTTCTTGATTTAAAAAACCAAAACCAAATGATATTCCTCTGTTGCCCATGTTAATTTGAGCATTAGTTGCAAAATAAATAATTACAGAGAGTAAAGCTAAAACAGTTATTGCTTGAGGGATTAAATCTCTTGCCTTTTTGTTTTCAATATTGAATTTTTTAAAAATCATTATTTTGAGAGTAAAAAAAAGGGCCAGATAAATCCAGCCCTTTTTAATTTTATTAGCAATTATCTTGCTGGTGGTACGTAAAGAATTCCACCTTTAGTCCATAATTGATTAGGACCTCTATTAGGTAAAATTCCAGTATCAGCTATGTGTTTTTTATAGCTTTCACCGTAGTTACCAACTTGCTCGATAATTCTTAAGCTCCACTCGTTATCTAAACCGAATGCTGCACCTAATTCTCCTTCAGATCCTACTAATCTTTTGATTGCAGGGTTTTCAGAGTCTTTTAGGCTTGAAGCGTTTGATGAGTTAACACCATATTCTTCAGCTTCGATCATAGTATTTAGAGACCATCTTACGATATCTTCCCATACTGCATCCCCTTGTCTTACAACAGGACCTAATGGTTCTTTTGAAATCGTTTCTGGTAATACTTTATGCTCATCTGGGTTTGACATTTTAGTTCTTTGTGCCGCTAAACCAGATTTGTCAGTTGTGTATGTATCACATCTTCCAGCATCATAAGCTTGAACTACTTCGTCTGCTTTTTCAAACGCGATTGGTTCGTAACTTATGTTTTTAGAGTTAAAGAAGTCTCTCATGTTAAGCTCGGTAGTTGTACCTGTGTTTGTACAAGCAGAAATACCATTTCTAAAATCATTTACAGAATTAATTCCAGAATTTTTTCTTACCATGAAACCTTGTCCATCATAAAAGTTTACACCAACGAAAGTTAAACCAATGTCAGCATCTCTTGATAATGTCCAAGTTGTGTTACGTGCAAGTACATCGATTTCACCTGATGTTAATGCCGTAAATCTTTCTTTAGCACTTAATGGAGTGTATTTAACTTTGTCAGCATCGCCTAAAACAGCAGCTGCTACAGCTCTACATACGTCCACATCAATACCAGTCCAGTTACCAGATGCATCAGCATTTGAGAAACCAGGAAGACCTTGTGAAACACCACATTTCACAAAACCAGCTTTCTTAGTATTGTCTAATGTTTTTGATTTTTTTGAACCAGCTCCACCTCCGCCTTGGCCGCAAGCGACTAAAAGCAAAGAAGCAAATCCAACTAAAATCCAAGTTTTAATAGATTTGATCATATTAATGATTTCCTCTTTAGTTATTGTTAACAATATTTTTGAATTAAGAATTCAAAACGGGCGGATTATGATTCATTTCGGATAAAAATTCAAATTGAGAAAGATACCATATATAGGCTTATTTAATTAAATGAAACAATATTCGAGAGTTTACAACCTGATTATTTTTTAAGACTGATTGTCATTTCATAAAGTCTACTGATTGTTCTCTGAAAAGTTTCTTTGTGTAATTGTGATGAATCCAATTCTTCTAAATTTTTTTCACAAGAAATAGTGAGCTCTATTTTTTTTTCATAAAATATATCAATCAAAGTAATAAATCTTAACTGTTGATTTGAATTTAGATCATTAAATGCTGGGATATTGAAAATAAAAACATGTTTACAAACATTAGCTATATTAATGTAATCTTCGCTACTAAGTTTTTTATCACATAAATCATTAAAATTAAATTTAGCAATTCCTTCGTAAAAATTATCAATTAAAAACTTTCTCCCTTTAGTCTCAATATTTTGCGGTTTTCTTTTTTTATCTCTAGTTAAAATTCTAAAATTTTGATTTATTTTAAATGTAGTTTTTTCGTCAAGAGGATAGTAAATTCTTCTTGCGTTTTCTAAGTTTTGTTTTCTATAATCGTCATCCAAAACTAACTCTTTTTGAATAGAATTTTTTTTTATAATTTCAATAAAAGGTAAAAACTGCTCTCTTTGAAGCCCATCTTTATAAAGGTCATTTAGTTCAATATTTGTAGTAATTATTATCTTAATATTTTCTTTAAAAATTACTTCAAATAATTTGCCTAAGATCATCGCATCAACGATATTAGTAACTTGAAATTCATCTAGATAAATCAAATCATATTTTTGTTTTAAGATTTTGACAAAATTTGTAATAGAATTATCGTCTTTTTCTTTATGTCTATAATTATGAAAATTAATCATAAATTCATTAAAATGCATTCTAAGTTTCTTATTTTCAATTTTGTTATAAAAGAAATTTAATAGCATTGTTTTTCCAACTCCTACTCCTCCGTGTAAATAAAAACATAGTTTCCTATCCTTTTTAAAAAAATCTAATAAATTTTTTTTTGAAGAGATAAACTTCTCAAGTAAATTTATAATTTCTACTTGTTTAGCATTAATTTCGAACTGATTAATTTTACAAAATCTTAAAAATGATTGTTGTAAGTTTAAACTCATTAATTAGGTTTTATCAAAGACACATCTAAATCCAACATAAATAGCAAAAAAATCTGAGGGTTTATATTGTGCGCCTTCTTTAGAAGTTTTTCTTCCGTCATACCACCATGAAG
>Ga0181570_10001641_pt1 | contig 19024 bp, 13 predicted proteins | sample 101ome_18_FD_148667 | JGI IMG/M metagenome (GOLD analysis project Ga0181570, IMG submission 148667) | Coastal salt marsh microbial communities from the Groves Creek Marsh, Skidaway Island, Georgia - 101406AT metaG (spades assembly) | ecosystem: Environmental > Aquatic > Marine > Intertidal zone...
GACTTTAGTTCCATTTTTTGTTAACTGAGCTCACGAGCGGTTGATGTCTGTTAATTCAGTTCTATTTGCGAAATGTGGTAAATCAAGTAGTGTGAGATACCTAAATTGGCACGTCGGTGGAAGTGGAATCCGTAAAAACGACTGCTTTGATAATTCTGTTGGATACACTTTGGAAAAGACTCCCCACGAACAAGATGTAAAATTAAAGTCCTTGATTTCTGCTTATCAGCGCAAGGACTTTAAAGAGTCTGTGAAGATTGCGAAATCAATCCTCAAGAGACATAAAAATCACCTGCTCACACTAAAAATTTATTCAATGGCACTCCTAGCAATAGGTCAGGGGGGACAAGCTCTAGTAGCTAGCCGAAGATGCCTATCGTTATCAACACATGATCATGAAGCCTATAATAACACTGGCATTATTTTAAAAAATCTTAATTTGCTTGAAGACTCTGTCATACACTTTAAAGAGGCTATAAAACTTAGACCAGATTACTTCGAAGCTCGTCTAAACTTAGCGAGCGCGTTCGACGCAATAGGCAGCCTCGAAGAAGCAAAAAAAGTGCTTATCGAATCAATTAGCCTCAATCAAAATTCTGCCAACGCACATGCTTTGTTGGGATTGATCCACGTTAAACAACGCCTTTTTGCTGAGTCGGTAGAAAATTTTCAACATGCCAACAACCTGGACCCTGCTGAAATTACTATTCAATTCAATCTTGCAATGTCCTTGAAACAATTGGGGCGTTTGGCTGAGGCAAAAAAACTGCTCATGGAGATCAATTGCTCTAACCCAAATTTCTTTCCTGTCTTATTTACACTTGGAAATATTCTCTTCAAAGAAAACAAAATAGATGAAGCGATACAAGTTTTTCTTGAAGTGATAAAACTGCAACCAAACCATTCAGAAGCTTTATTTCGTCTTGGTAAGCTCATGTCTGAAAAGGGCAAATATGACGACGCGATCGACTTTTTTCAAAAGTCAATTGAGTGCCAGCAAGTAGATAGCTTAGGGGCGATTTATGAGCTTGCAAAACTTGGAATTGGCAAAATACCCAAAAAAACGCCGTCAGAGGCTATCAAGAAATTCTACGCATCAAAATCAGATTTATACGATGAATTTGCGAATCAAAACTATAATGGACATAAGCTAATTACAGATGCGTTTGTTGCAGCCAATGGAGAAATTCTAGGTAAGAGAATATTAGACTTAGGATGCGGAACAGGCGCTTTAGGAGAATTTTTCAGTAAATATGCTTCGGAACTAGTGGGAGTTGACTTATCCAAAGCAATGCTGGCGCAAGCTCAAAAAACTGGTCATTATCATAAACTAGTCGAGAGCGACGCTGAAAAATTTTTAGCGAAATGGCAAACAGGAAGTTTTGACTATATCATTTTGGCTGCTGTTTTAGTGCATTATGGAGATTTGGCGCCAATCTTCTCGGCGCTCAATGGAGCCATTTCCCCCAATGGACAAGTAGTGTTAACAGTCTTTGTTAGTGATGAAGAAGACATCCAGCTCACGAAAAACAACTTTTATAGTCATAGCGACCCTTACATTAAAAACATCGCTGGTCAGAGTCATTTTGATATTGTTTTCCAAGACTCAAAAATCCATGAAAATGACGGTGAGGAGGATATATATGGGGCAGTATATGTGCTGCAAAATAATAGGCAAATATGAGCATAAGCAAGCTAAATTGGTTAAATTGAGAACTGAGTTTTTAGGGCTATATTTATCTTTTTAATAAAATTAGGCGCTGTCCGCAAACCGACAGGCTGTACCAGGATTACTCATCAAAAATAAAGGTAATCAATTAGTTGATGTAATTTTGGCAGTAACTGCTCGTCAGGCTCATAACCTGAAGGTCGCAGGTTCAAATCCTGCCCCCGCAACCAAATAATTTTATTTAATATTAGATACCTAGCCGCCTCGCATTTCAGGCGGCTTTTTTGTGTTTGTCGCTGCTTTTGTTGCAGGGTAAATGCTAGCGAAATAATCCGGTATCACAGTTTCAACTAACCCTGCCCAGCAGTGGGTTTCTAGCGCAGTGATTTCATATCAGTCGGCCTTGATCATTTCAACAGCGCGTGTTTCAGTATGAGTGAGGGCTATCGCCATGCAGCCTTAATAACCTCTTTTCCATCGAACAGGATTGAGCAATCATGCAAGATGTATTTATTGCCGGATATTCAGATAAATTGTCGGCAAGGCCTGGCGAGACTATCACATTTTTTGTTTCCAGCCGTGCGGTTTCAGATTTTAAGGCAACATTGCATCGCTCGATTTCGGCAGATCCGAACCCGGATGGGCCCGGCATTGTCGAAGAAGATGCCAGCATTCATTTCAAATCATCGTCTTTCACATCGCGCTATCAGGGGTTTACCCCAGGCTCATTTGCCCAAAGTACGACCGATCTAGGGGCGCAAATCAACACTGAACTTTCGATAAAATTATGGTTTATGCCGACGATTCTCGTGGCTGCAGACCAAACGTTATTCGCTTGGGGTAATGTTTCGATTATCCTTGATCCAAAAGGTATGATCACTGCCAAATTACCAGGTGGCATGTCGGTTTCTTCATCCGTCTTGGTAAAGTGCAACCAATGGCACAGCCTAGAGCTCAAGGTTTTAGCATCGGGTATGGTGGCGCTTGATGTAAAATCTATGATGACTGCAACCGCAAATATTGATGGTGCAAAAAGTGCCCACACAGAATTGGGCAGTGCCCAGATGCTGCCACTTTCAGTGACGGCATCGGTTCGCATCGCGGCAGGATTTGGTGACGCCCCTTGTTGCTTTAATGGGAAAATTGAGGCGCCAGAAATTCTGGTTGACGGCACGTTAATTGCGAAATGGGATTTTGCCCAATCCATATCATCGCTGTCGGTTAAGGCCCATACCGGGCCTGATCTTTTATTGAAGAACGCCCCTACAAGGGGGGTCACGGGTCATAAGTGGGACGCAACTGAATTTTGCTGGCGACACAATCCAGACCATTATGCTGCAATCTTGTTCCACGATGACGATATTTATGATTTTGGATGGGACAGAGATTTTGACTTTGTGGTTCCCGATGATATGCCTTCCGGCATATATATTATGCGCATCGAGGCCGAAGGGCATTATGATGCTATGCCGTTTTTTGTGTGTCCACCAATTGGCGAGCGCCGTGCAGATTTATGTGTTCTGGTCTCGACGTTTACCTACACGATCTATGGCAATCATGCCCGCCCTGACTTTGCGCCATCATGGCTTGAAAAGATCAGCGCATGGAATGCCTACCCGAATAACCCCTCCGAATATCGGCATTATGGGCTGTCGACCTACAATAATCATACCGACGGCTCGGGCATTTGCCATGCCTCACATAAACGTGTTCTTTTCAATCTTCGGCCCGGCTATCTAACCTTTGGCGAAGCAACCTGTTCTGGCCTTCGCCATTTTCAGGCAGATAGCCATTTGATTGCATGGTTGCATAATCAGGAAATTGCATATGACATTATTACCGATGATGAGCTTGATCGTGACGGTGTGGCCGCCATCTCAGGCTATAAAGCGGTCTTAACAGGAAGCCATCCTGAATATCACACCAGCGCAACACTTGATGCGTTGAGAGATTACCGGGATGACGGTGGGGGGCTTATTTATCTTGGCGGCAATGGATTTTACTGGCGGATTGTGCGCCATTCTGAAGATCCGGCCTTGCTTGAAATCAGGCGGTCTGAAGACGGGTTGCGCGCGTGGGCGTCTGAACCAGGGGAATATTATAATGCCTTTGACGGCAGTTACGGTGGCCTTTGGCGGCGCAATGGCCGCCCGCCGCAAAAGCTAGTTGGCATTGGCTTTACCGCGCAGGGAAATTTTGTTGGCATGCCCTATAAGCGCGTTTGCTACGACAAAAATATGGACTGGGTTTTTGACGGCATAAATGACGATTTGCTTGGCGATTTCGGCTTTAGCGGACATGGTGCGGCCGGGTTTGAACTTGATCGGTGCGATCGAAAGCTTGATGAGGGTGAGGATATCACCATTCTGGCGCAATCTTTTGATGAGAATAACCGGTTTATTCTTGTTCCTGAGGAAATGTTAACGCATCTAACAAATTTGTCTGGTGGCCCCGAAGCTGATGTAAAACGCGCTGATATGGTCTATTTTAAAACAGCTAGCGGCGGACAGGTATTTGCAGTTGGGTCAATCACCTTTTGCGGGTCATTGCCTTGGAACAATTATGAAAATAATATTTCAACATTACTAAGAAATGTTGTGCGTAAATTTGTTGAGCCCTAGGATAAATCAGGCCGGCCAATTGGTGGTAAATCCTGCTCAAGGGCGGCGCCAACACGAAGGCACATCGCTTCATCATTGGCTTTACCGACAATTTGTAGGCTGGTTGGCATGCCGTCACTTGCAAGGTTAATTGGCAGCGATAGGCCGCACATTTCCAGAAAATTAAAAGGCCGGGTGAAATAGCCCGGTGATATCGCCTGATCAACATCAGCCAACGCTGGGGCAGTGCTTGTGCTGCTCGGCATCACAAGCGCATCAAAACCGCGCATGGCATCATTAAAGGCGGCCATGGTTTCTTTCCGTCGTTGTAAAACACGGAAATAGTCATGGGCGTGATATTGCTCTCCTGATAGCATTCGTGTGCGCACATCTTCATCCATTGGCAAATCTGGGTTTTTGTAGAAATGGCCATGATTATAAAAGGCCTCAACCGCTGTAATCATGCCGTTATCATCGGCCAGGTCGCCGTAGGATACTGGGTTTTCAAACGGTATAATTTCAGCCCCCATCGCGCGTAAACGATCCAAAGCCATATCATAGGATGCAAGCATCTCGTCCGAACATTGCTGACGCTCGCTATCGATAAGGCTGCCAAGGCGCAATCCAGCGACGCCCCTATTCATAACTGCATATAAGCCATCATTATTGTCCATGTCTTGGATGATTTTCCAACCTTCGCGGCCGTCTAACACATCAAACATGATTAGGCAGTCAAGCACCGTCTGGGCGATTGGCCCGGGTGTGTCAAGCGATTGCGATAGCGGCATGATACCATCCAACGGCAAACGCCCCGCCGTTACCTTCAGGCCAACAAGCCCACAATAGGCAGCCGGCAAACGAATTGATCCGCCTGTGTCACTGCCCATGCCACAGGGCGCCATACCCGAGGCAACCGCTACCGCCGTTCCCGATGATGACCCTCCCGGAATACGGTGTGTTTCCTTATCCCATGGGTTCATCGGGGTTCCCATTTTCTGATTGGTTCCCCAGCCGCCAAAGGCACATTCAACCGTTTTGGTTTTGCCAAGAATAATCCCGCCAGCTGCTGCCAGCCGTTGAACCATTGTTGCGGTAGTGACGGCGATATTACCAAGCATCGCCGCCGACCCGCAGGTTGTCACCGTGTCTTTTACATTAAAAATGTCTTTCAAGGCATAAGGCACCCCGTAGAATGGTCCTGCAGTAAAGCCCGCAGCCAATGATTTGTCCGCCGCCGCCGCCATTTCTAGTGCCGTATCAGCCCATATGTTTTGATAAGCCCCAAGACGGGGATTTAGTCGTTCTATTTCAGCCAGATAGGCCTGGACTACTATGCTGGGCTTGGTGCTTTTGTTCTGATAGCTTCGATAAAGCCCGTGAATCGTGTTCACCGGATTAAGGGTTTTGGGGTTCGACATCACAAATATCTCATATTCACAATAATAAGGATCAGACCACGGGAAATAGGTTATTGGCGCATTGTTTTCGTAGCTTTCGCAGTTTCCGTAGTTTCAATATTCAAAAATGCCAGTCTTTTCCCGGAACCGCAGCAAGCAATGATTTTGTATAAGCGTCTTTTGGATTTTCGAATAATTCAGCCGTTGGCCCGGTCTCAACAATCTTGCCATATTGCATGACGGCAACGTAATCACAAACCTGTGCCGCGACACGCAAATCATGCGTGATGAACAGCATGGATAAATCCATCTGTTCCCGAATCTCATCCAGAAGTTCAAGAATTTGCGCCTGAATTGAAACATCCAACGCTGAAACTGGCTCATCGGCAACCAGAATATCTGGCCTTAGGGATAATGCTCTTGCAATACCAATACGCTGGCGCTGTCCACCAGAAAACTCATGCGGAAAGCGATCAAATGATCTGCGATCAAGGCCAACAATGTCCAGAAGTTCATAGGCGCGTTTGGAAGCTTCATCCTTATCTTCGCCCTGCAGAATAGGGCCTTGGGAAATGATATCACCAACCCTGATACGTGGGTTCAATGACGCAAACGGGTCCTGAAACACCATCTGTATGCGCTTTCTGAATGGGCGTAGTTCGTTGCGACTTAATTTGGTGATGTCAACATCGCCAAGTTTGATCTGGCCTGCATCGCTATCAATGAGCCGGATTACACAACGTGCCAGAGTGGATTTCCCTGAGCCACTCTCGCCGACCACGCCAAGGGTTTCGCCGCGGCGCAATTCGATTTGCACATTTTGAACGGCCTTAACATCGCGGCTCGGCTTGCCAAAGCCAAAAAAACTTCTACCACCACCGAATGATTTGCAAATGTCTTCGGTTTTCAGGACGACTTCGGCTGCTCTTGATCTTGCTTTGCGTGGCTTTAACCGTGGGATGGCAGCAATTAACGATTTGGTATAAGGGTGTTTTGGTTTTTGCAGAACTTGCTTGGTGGTTCCGGTTTCAACAATCTTGCCATGTTGCATGACAATAACCCGATCAGCTATATCAGCAACGACACCGAAATCATGAGTAATGAATAAAACGCCGGTATCAAGCCGTTTCTGCATATCGCTAATCAACTCGAGTATCTGCGCTTGTGTTGTAACATCAAGGGCCGTTGTTGGCTCATCAGCAATCAAAATTTTGGGGCCAAGTGCCAGTGCCATAGCGATCATTGAGCGCTGCCTTTGACCGCCCGAAAGCTCGTGCGGGTAGGCGTCAATGATCTTCGCAGGGTCGGGCAAATTAACATCAACCAGTAGGCTTAAAGCCTTTTCGACGCGGTCCTTGGCCGACATTGATACATGATACCGAAAAACTTCATCAATTTGAGCGCCAATCGTCATAACTGGATTCAACGCTGTCATGGGTTCTTGGAAAATCATTGAGATTTCACTGCCACGCAATTCACGAAGGCGCTCATAAGTGACTTTGGTTAAATCTTCGTCACCAAAGATAATCTCACCCTTGCCAACACGCACATGCGGTGCCGGCAGCAGACCCATAACGGCACGCGCTGTTAGTGATTTTCCCGACCCACTTTCACCAACAACACAAACGGTCTCACCCGTGTTCAGTTCAAGGTTAATATCCTGAACCGCATACTCCCGGTCAGCACCAGTTGGCAGCAGAATTGAAAGATCATTTATCGAGAGAAGTCTTTTTGTCATTGCCGTTCTTTCAGACGGGGGTTGAGTGCGTCATTCAACCCCTCACCAATCAGGTTAATCGCCAGCACTGTTATCAAAATAGCAACACCAGGAAAGGTGCAAACCCACCAGGCAGACCGCAACATGGTACGACCTGCACCAATCAGAAAGCCCCAGCTCATGACATTTGGATCACCAAGGCCAAGAAAGGCCAGCCCGCTCTCGATCAGAATGGCGGTTGCCACCATCAAAGACCCAACAACAATAATTGGGCTAAGGCAATTTGGCAGGATTTCCCATAGCATAATACGAAGGTCACTCATTCCCAGCGTGTGGCATGCTTGTACAAATTCACGATTCTTGACGGCCAAGAATTCGCCTCGAACGAGCCTTGCAACCCCCGGCCATGAAACAACCGCAATCGCAATAACAATACTGCTCATTGACGGTTTCAGAATCGCCACCAGCAAAATGGCAAAAATAAAGGATGGGATTGTCTGAAAAATTTCGGTTACACGCATCAGAATATCGTCAATAAGGCCGCCGAAATAACCGGCAAAGGCACCAAAGAAAATTCCAATAAACACCGAGACAAGCGTGGCAACAAATCCGATCAGCAATGATGTCTTGGCACCATGGACAATACCTGACGCGACGTCACGTCCAAGCGAGTCACTGCCAAGTAGAAAACCGTTGGTTAGTGGTTCTGACAGTGGCTTGCCAACCAAACGGAACGGGTCTTCTGGGTACAGAAAGCTTGCTGTTATTGCCATCACGATAATCAGAACGATAACAAATAACCCAAAAACAGCAGCATGGTTTCGCTTATATCGCGTCCAGAAATTTCCCATCTTAATTCACCTCAATTCTGGGATCGAGGAAGCAGTAAATGATGTCGACAATTAGATTCACCACCACGACAAGCATTGAGGATAGCAGGAAAATGCCAAGCAGCAGGTTTAGATCTCGCGCAAATAGCGACTCAAACGCGAGCATTCCTAACCCGGGCCAGGCAAACACAGACTCAACAATGACTGAACCACCAATTAATGCGCCAACCTGAACGCCAGCCATGGTCACAACAGGTAAAAGCGCATTACGCAAAACATGGACATAGGTGATGCGCCGTTCGGTCAGGCCCTTTGCCCGCGCAGTCACGACGTAATCTTGTCCATATTGCTCTAGCATCGAGGCCCGCATCATTCGCGTGTATAACGCCAGATAGAAAAGTGACAAAGTAATCGTCGGTAGAACAAGATGGCGAGCCACATCCACAACATAGTCCCAGCCCTCATAGAAGGCTGCAATATTGGTCATGCCACTTGTGGGGAACCATCCAAGATTTAGCGAAAAGACAACGATCATCATTAACCCCACCCAGAATAGTGGCGTCGCGTAGGTGATCAGAGCAAACACGGTAATAACGGCATCTTTCCATGTGTTCAGGCGCATTGCAGCCAGAAGACCCAGCAGAATGCCAAAGCCTACAGCCAGAATAATCGTGCTGGTCATCAGTAAACCGGTGGCAGTAAAGCGGTCAAAGATCAATTCATTGACGGGCATGTCATGTCTGAAAGAATACCCAAGATCAAGGCTTAGAACATTTTTCAGATACACCATCAGCTGCACAGGTAACGGCTGATCCAAACCAAATTTCTTACGCAACTGCGCCATATATTCGGGGGTTGCCGAGCCAGCCTCGCCAGCCAATACGTCAACCGCATCGCCTTCAGCCAAATTCAGAAGAAAGAAGTTGATGATAACGATGGCAAGGATGATTGGTATTCCTTGCAATAATCGTTTGCCAACATATTTAAAAATTTTGGTCGATTTTGTCATTTGGCATTCCTATCCGGCAACTCTGGATAAAAAGGTAGACGAATAAATAAATAATACTGGGCCAGACATTAAATTCTGGCCCAGCAAAAATTATGTCTTAGTCGTCAATATAGGCTTCTCTGAATGAGCCATAGGCACCCATTGCAGAGTCGTAAGCACCTTTCAGCTTGGTGTTGTAAACAACCAAGAATTCAAGCTCGAACAAATTCACGACAGGCATGTCATCCGCTAAAATCTGCTGGATTTCTTTATATGTGGCTGTCCGCTTCGCAGCATCTGGCTCACCGGCACCGGCATCAAGCAAAGCATCCAGCTTTGGGTTGCTGTAGCGTGATGAGTTAACAAAATGTGTGCCTTTGCGAATCTGATCCGTGCCATAATGGCGGTGAACACCCAGAACCGGATCTGGCAGCTGGTAGAAATAGTTCACATTCATCTGGAAGTCATAGCGGTGGTAGACACGCTTCAGCCATGTTGGAACATCCTCATACCGCAGATCCAACTGGATACCGATATCGCCGAGTGCCTGCTTCAGATACTCGCCAGCACGGCGCCAGTCCTCACCGTATGGAATAATGTCCAGAACAGCTTTCAAGCGAACGCCGTTGCCGTCACGCTTGTACCCGGCTTTATCAAGAATTGCATTTGCTGCAGCCTTATCGCCCTTTTCAGGGTAATTTGGCATTTCAGCATGTAGGTTTGTTGCCTTGAAGTTACTGCTCAATGCACTTGTGGCTGGCTTTCCATACCCAAAGAAAATTGTGTCGATCATAAACCGGCGGTCAATTGCAACTGAAATTGCGCGGCGAATTGCCGGGTCCACAAACGGGCCTTCCTTGGTGTTGAATTCAATCAACGCCATCGGATTGATCATTGAATAACCCTCAGTGGTTACGTCAATGTCATCACGTTCCTTCAGGCGGACGGCATCAATATTTGGGATGGCGTTATAGGCAGCATAGAGAACCTCGCCATTTTCCATTGCAGCTGTGCGGGTTGATGCATCAGGAATGAAGCGACCAACAATCCGGTCAAGATGCGGTAACCCCTTTTGCCAATAGTCCTTGTTCTTATCTAGGCGGATATACTGACCTTTTTTCCATTCGACAAATTTAAACGGACCGGTGCCGACAGGTTTGTTTGCTAATGGCGCAGCTTTGATGTCCTGGCCCTCTAGAAGATGCTTGGGTACCATTGGAGACTCATAAGCAGAGAATGAGCGCATCATGTATGGGGCAGGCTTTTTTAGGTTAAAAATAGCTGTATGCTCATCAGGCGTATCAATACTGGTTACTTCGCGGAATGAGTTTGGTCCTCGAGGATGCACTTTTTTCAGCACTTCCATGACCGAGAATTGCACATCAGCCGAGGTAAAAGGCTTGCCATCATGCCATTTTACGCCTTTGCGAAGGTTAAAAGTGACGGTTTTACCGTCAGCGCTGGCCTTGTAGCTTTCAGCGAGAATTGGCACCATTGAGCCGTCGTTATTATAGTCAAAAAGCCCTTCATAGACTTTCGGCATTACTAGGCCAATCGGCCCGGAGGTTGATACATAAGATGCTAAAGTTGGCGGTTCGGGCTGAACGAGGAATGATAGGGTGCCACCCGATTTGTCAGCATAGACTGCACCACTCCCAAGCAGGAGGGATCCTGCCATAAATATAGATGTTAGTATCTTTTTCATTTTAATGTCTCCCTGTCTGGACGCTTTTTACTTAGGGTAAAGCACCCTTCGGTCCTATACCTTTCCAAGGTGATTTAGAAAGGGGTAGGAGTCAATGATTTGCGACTGGACTAGAAAAATTCACCTCGGGTTTTAATTATCGCATACCGAACCCTCTCCCTACTTGTAGGGCTTAGCGACAATAGATTTTGCAAAGAAGGGTTGTTTTTGCATGATTGGCACGCAGTTTTTGCAGCACAAACCCGATTATCCCACCACCAGCTTCTCTGATCTGTGCCAAGCATTTAACGCCACGATACTAAAATATAGCAACTTGTCGCGCCAGGAGGACAAGAGCGGAGCCAATCATGTTAATAAAGCTGAACCATTCAATATGCCGCCGCCCACCCATCACGGCGCGGGTCGCTGCCAGCCATCATTGTTCCACTTTCTAATAGTCGAATGCAGGCCACGCTACAGGGGCCAGCAAGTGGAGCCACGATTTTTATGTCATGGCCGCGCTGCTCAAGATCTCTCAACACGTCGCTGTCAATACCGCGCTCTAGAGTCAGGCATGAGTTTCCGTCATGCGGCCAATTGGCTGCTTGATTTGGCTGGGAACTTGTCCATCGAGCAACTTCCACGGCCTGTTGTGGATCAAAGCCATAATCCATCAAGGCGACCGCAACCTGAAAATTGATCTGAACCTGATTATCTGCGCCTGGTGTGCCAAACACCCCCCACAACTTGCCGTTTTGAGTGATGATAGGGGCGTTCATCGTGTGCCTGACACGCTTGCCGGGACGCAGCAAATTGGGGTGTTCATCGTCAAGGTGCCAATATGCCATCCTATTATTGAATAATATGCCGGTTTTTGAACCGGTGACACCTGAACCAAACGCACTGTTTATGCTTTGTATTGCAGAAACAGCATTCCCGTCTTTGTCAATGATGCAGAAATACGTGGTATTCGCGGATTTTTGTTGGCCGTGCACCAATGGAATTTTCGATGATATTGACATGTCGATCGTTGCTGCCTTGCTTGACGCATGGTCTTTGCAAAGAAGTTCTCCAACGTTTGTATCGGTAAACCGTGGATCGGTTCCATAGTGCTCACGATCAAGAAAGGCGCGCTTTTTTATCTCTACCATCAGATGAATGAGGTCTGCTGAGCCATAATCAAAGTTTGTGATGTCGAATTGTTCGAGGATTTTTAATTCTTGCAGAAATACAAAGCCTGTGGAATTCGGCGGCGTTTGGAAAATCTCAAACCCCCGATAGGTTGTGCTGATTGAGCGCTGGGTTTCGGGGTGGAAATTTGCAAAATCTGAGTCAGTGAGCATCAGTCCGCTAGATTGAGCATCCTCACTTAATATTCTTGCCAATGCGCCTCGGTAAAATCCATCTCCACCGTCATCACCTAATTGCCGCAAACTGCTTGCGAGTTGCGGCTGAATAATTTTTGCACCAACGGCCGGGACACTGCCATTATCGGTAAATATTTTTCTACTGACTGGGTTGGCATTAAGCTTTCCGAGGTTGCCTTCGGCAAATGTCTGGTAGGCGCGGGTGACGAAAAATCCGCTATCTGCAAGCTCAGCCGCAGCGTTACATAACAGTGACCAGCTTTGTGTTCCATGGTTCTGATGAAGCGCCGATAACCCGCCGACAAGACCGGGCGTTGAGGTGCTGAGTGGGCCCGATATTGGAATGCCAGTTTTGGCAAAACAGTCTTTGTTGGCGGCTTCTGGAGCGGGGCCAGTACCGTTGTAAACTATGGTTTGTCCGGTATTGGCCAGCCAGACATGATAAAAGCCATCGCCACCGAGGCCAGACATTGCTGGTTCAACAACCCCGAGTGCCAATGCAACTGCGACTGCAGCATCAAATGCGTTGCCACCTGAACGCAATATGTCAATGCCGATGGCTGTTGCTTGTGGATGGTTGGTCGCAACAGCGCCGTTTTGTCCCATTATTAGGGGGCGGTTTGTTCTAAGATAGTGGTACAAGGTTTTTTTGATATTCCTGTTGTTTGATGAATGATCGTTGGCGAATTTCCGATTATCTGATTATTCGATCCTAAGTAATAAAAGCGTTTGATCCGGACTATGCAACCTGTTTCTGATGAACGGCAAATGCGCCAAGGTCGCCGTCTTATTTGCCCGTTCGTTCTTGGCTTTAAAACATTTGTTAGCGTGCGTCGCTAATATGCCTAGAACGACTGAAAGCGGTGTTTTTCAGATTCGTAACAGCTAGAGTTTGAAGCCATGTTTTCGCACATGATTGCTAAAGGAAACGCGGTCCGTAGTCGAAGTTTGGCGCGCCTTGTCGCGTGACCAGCCATAGTCTTCTGAAAGCCCGTATTTATCTGCCTGTCGCTGATTTCTATATGGGTTTTTTTGCTGGCGTCGCCGGTCATATTTAGCGATCTCATCAGCCAAAGACGATGCGTCATATCTATTTTTGTGCACAATGACCCTCGCCGGCAAGCGGACGCTGATGGCGGGATCATCTTCAGCGTAGCCAAGGCATAATCCGGCAAGAGGAAAGACGCCATCGGGAAGGGCGCAGAAGTCTGCAAGGCTTTCAGTGATCTCGCGAACTGCACTTATCGGACAGCAGCCCAGTCCTTCCGCTTCAGCCGCAATGATAAAGTTCTGCAAGACAATCGCACTATCCGCTACCGCATTAACAAGCGCATCCAGTGGATCATGTGCAAAGCCGGTATTGTGAAGTTCACAGACATCCCGAATACGCCGACTGTCCCCACAAAACAATAGAAATACTGGCGCCGAGGAAATCCACGGCATTGTCGGAATGCTGCGTTGGATAAAGTCCCTTGCGACGGGTTCATCTAGGTGGATGATCGCCGTTTGCTGCAGGTCAGATTTGCTAGGCGCTGATAGGGCGCAAGCATATAAAAGCTGTAAGGTATCCTCGGCAACCGGGGTATTTTTGAAACGACGGTGAGAACGATGCGCAAGCTGCGTTGCATGTGTTCCACTTGACAAACGGTCTTTGCCAATGTCACTCGGCTCGGCAAATCGTTCACGAATGAGATCGGATATTTTTCTCGGTTCCTTTTCTGCCACCTTTACTATCCTTCATTTGGCTGGTGTCTATATTTACAATTTACTTAAAAGGTCTGCCAATAATGCTAAAAGAATTGGTGTAAGTCCAATTTTGGGAACTGTGCAGTCGCACGAATCCGGTTAGCGTACCATTAGGTATTGCTAACGAATACAAGATCATTAAATCTGCTGTAACAAGATGGGGGATAAACATATGCGGCTGACACTTGCAACCTGGGATCATGACAGATGTATGCCGCTGCACAACGGGCGGGTTTCTATTCCCGGCGTGGAATTTGAAAGTCACATTCTGCCGACCGGCAAGCTCTTTCCGATCGCTGTCCAAGAGGCGCGTTTTGACATCACGGAGCTTTCTATCTCAAGCTATATTTTGCAAGTATCACGCGGCGAGAGTGCTTACACCGCAATACCGGCCTTTGTTAGCCGATCGTTCCGTCATAACGGATTTTATGCGCGTGCTGGAAGTAGTGTTGAAACACTTGCAGATTTGGCCGGGAAACGCATCGGTGTGCCAGAGTATCAAATGACTGCTGCGTTATGGATGCGTGGTCTGCTGTCTGATGAATATGGGGTTAGTCCGGCTGGCATCCATTGGCGCACAGGTGCGCTAGATACCGGTGTGCGACATGAGCGATTATCACTTGATCTGCCCGAAGGTATGGTCGTCGAGGCGATTAGGGATGGTGAAACCCTGCAGGACCTCTTGCTGCGTGGCGATATAGATGCGTTGTTTGCCCCCAACCCTCCGAGCGCGTTCCTCGATGGCAATCCTGAGATTGTGCGTATCGTCAAAGATTTTGGTTCAGCTGAACGGGCATATCATAAAAAAACAGGTTTTTTCCCAATCATGCACCTCATTGCTGTACGCAAGTCACTGGTTGATAAGAACCCTGATCTTCCGGTTGCGTTATTGGGCGCATTCACCGAGGCGCGCAACATTGCGATGCAAGACCTGCGTGAGGTCTGGCTGGGATCTGCCAATAGGCTATCCCTGCCTTGGCTGAACGAAGCGATGGAGAAAACTATGTCTGCAATGGGCCCAGATTATTGGCCCTATGGCTACGCGCAAAACCAAAAAGAACTCGAGACTGCTTGCAGATACTCAATGGAACAATATTTGGCTGCCCGCCTTGTTGCGCCTGAAGAGTTGTTCCCGGCCTGTGTGATGGACGCAGTTTAATCGCACCATTGCGGCTAGTGGATTGGCAGAACTTCATTGCAACTTGAAAAATTTTCGGAATGCAGAATACTAGTTTTATGAACAATGCTCTTCATTCGGCTATTCAGGGTCTTTGCGAACTTCCACAGCAGCTGCGCTGGAGCTATCTTCCACCTCTTATGGTTTATCTCGCCGCTGGGGTTTCTGGCCTGACTGCGATTGTGGGCACTTTTTTTATCAAGGATTATTTGAATCTGTCTGCTGCATTTCTGGCCAGCCTTGGCTTTTGGGCGGGCTTGCCGTGGGCGTTAAAAATGCCGCTTGGACATCTGGTCGATTTGATTTGGAACTATAAAGCCTATTTGGTCGGGCTTGGCGCGGCGGTAATTGCGGCTAGCCTTTTGATCATGTACGGGCTGATTGGTCATACCGGCTTTATGGACAGCATCATGCCGGTTGAAACATGGTTTATAACCAGTGTTATTTTGGGGCCGGTTGGCTATGTTATTCAGGATGTTGTGGCCGATGCAATGACGGTTGAGGCGGTTCCTGAACAGGACAAAAATGGTAATGGTATCGCCCCGGACCAGTTAAAAATCATGCATACCACGATGCAGACACTTGGCCGGTTTGCTATTATTGGTGGCACAGTTTTGGTTTCACTTGCCAATGTAATTATGTTTGCTGATGTCGATAGCCTTGATGCCGCTGCCCGGATTGATCTTTATGCTAATATCTATCTTTATGCGTTGATCATTCCGGTGATTTCGATTGCCGGGGTCGGTTTAGCACGCTTGCAACATGCCTATCGAAATGCCCGAGCACGACAACCATATTACACCACAGCAAGCCCGCATCAACGGCCCGAGATCAACTGGTCAATTCTGCTTGGCAGTCTGGTCTTTGTGGTGTTTTCAGTAAGTGTTGGTACATCGGGTATCAGCCATGCACAGGAAATTGTCTTTGCCGGATCAGTGGGTATTATCTTGTTTTTAATGAACCGGCTGGTGCGCTTTCTAACGCCTGAAAAACGGCTAATGATTGTTGGAACAGCGATCATTATTTTTACCTTCCGGGCAATGCCAAGCCCGGGGCCGGGACTGACATGGTTTGAAATTGACCAACTTTTTTTCAATGAACAATTCCTGTCCATTCTTTCTCTTATTGCATCAATTCTGACCCTTGCTGGCATTATCCTGTTGCGCCCGTTTATGGCGAATAATTCGATTGCCCGCATTGTTGTTATCTTATCCATTGCCGGTGCCGCGCTTTTTCTGCCCAGTATTGGTATGTATTATGGCCTGCATGAATGGACCGCCACTTTTAGTGGCGGCGTTGTTGATGCGAAATTTATTGCGATTATCAATACCGCTGTTGAATCCCCGCTCGGGCAGGTCTCGATGATACCCCTTCTAGCCTGGATTGCGCGGAATGCTCCGGTCCATATGAAGGCAACATTTTTTGCTGTTTTTGCGTCATTTACCAATCTGGCGCTTTCGGCGAGTGCGCTTGCCACCAAATATCTGAACGAGGCCTTTGTTATCACACGAGAGGTTAAAGACAAGCTAAGTGATGCGATTGTCACTACGGCCGACTATTCCGAATTAGGCATGCTGCTCATCACGGTTTTGCTTATCACCCTTGTGGTGCCGATTGGCATGGTTATTGTTGTTCAGAATAGCCGTTTTAAAACAATTGATTAGGGATATGGTGCGCCGAGAATACCACCAAAGTTCTATGATCTATCATCCCGCACCAGCGTTTTAGATGTTGGCCTGTGCGATATTAGAACGGTCAAATTGCCCCTCAATTTTTGCGAAGTTAAGCGACAAATAATGGCGGTTGCGTCCCCCCGCAACCATTGTTATTTGCGCCCCCTTGCTTTCGGCCAGGGGGTATTTGTTTTTGCCAACTTTACTGGAAAATTTGATGATTAGTTTGCAGCTGTAGAGACAGGTGTGGTTGACACCTCCTTTGTGTTTTGGCATTTTCAGAATTCAGAATTCAGAATTCAGAATTTAGAAAGTGCAAATGTGAAGCCATTAACTCGACCTGCCTCTCTATCTGCGCAGGTCTATAACGCTATCGCGGATGAAATTGTGTCTGGTAGTCTTGAAGCCGGCATGCACCTTCGTCAGGAAGAAGTTGCAGCACGACTGGGAGTCTCTCGACAGCCAGTTCAGCAAGCAATGGTAATGCTATCCTTAGACGGGCTGGTTACCAAAAGTGATAAACGCGGCCTCTATGTTGCTCCATTTGACCCTGAATTGATGCAGAAGCATTATGATATCCGAAGTGCCCTAGACGGCCTGGCCGCCCGACAAGCTGCCCAAAAACTGAGCTTTGATACTGTTTTAGTGAGCCGAATAGAAAAGCTTGGTGAGGATATTTTAGCAAAAGGCCGAGCAGCCATTTCCCAAAGTAATATCGTCGCACAGATTACTTTTGATGAGGCTTTCCACCATTTGATTTATGATGCTGCAGATAACCCACTTTTAGCAACAAGCGCACGTATCCATTGGCAATATCTTCGCCGAGCGATGGGAGAGGTGCTGAGGCACGTTGAGTCGCCTCAAAACATATGGCAACAACATGAAGCCATATTATCTGCAGTTGTTGCAGGAAATTCAGCAACCGCGGAGAGGCTCGCCCTTGATCATGCAAGTAGCGCTTCGAAGCGGTTGTTTGAAACTTACGAAGGCACAGTTTTGCCTAATGAAAAAGTAGCGGGCAAAAGATGAGCAGACTGCTGCACATCGATCAAATGCTCGCCGCTCAGGCCCGCGTCAGGCCTCATGCGGTAGGCGTGCGGGACCTTACCAAAGAATTAACCTTCCAAAGTTGGTATGATCGGTCTACTCGGCTAGCAGCGGGTCTTTTGAAAGCTGGACTATCCAAGGGCGACAGGGTTGCAATACTGGCTTATAACCGCCTCGAGTGGGCTGAAATCTATGTGGCTGTGGCGCAGACTGGCTTGATAGCTGTACCAGTTAATTTCCGGTTAAGCGCGCCTGAAATTAGCTATATTTTTTCGGATTGTGGAGTTGCAGCGATAATTGCTGAAACCGATTTCATAGATTTAGTTGAGACAGTAAAGCCTGATATCCAACCTCATTTAAAACTAGCTTTATATATGGGGGTGTCGGGGCCAGAGTGTTGGCAAAGCTATGAAGCTCTAATAGAGGCCACATCTTTTGCGCCGTCATTGAACGAGATGGAAGGATCTGACAAATGGTGTTTGATGTACACCTCTGGCACTACAGGAAACCCAAAGGGCGCAATCCGTAATCACGAGTCTGCGTCCCTTATTGCTATGATGACTTGTGTAGAGCTTGGATTCTCTCAGCGTGACAAAGGGCTTTTGGTTATGCCTATGTGCCATGCAAATTCACTTTACTTTTTTATTAGTCTTCTTAGCGTTGGCGCCACAACTACAATATTCTCTGCCAGAAGTTTCAATGCTGGGGAATGTTTGGATGCGATGGAAAAATATAAAACGAGTTTTACCTCGCTTACGCCCACCCATTACATCATGTTACTTGATGTTCCGTCTGAAACTAGAAATAGAAAAAATTTATTAACTGTCAGCAAATTGATGATTTCATCTGCTACCGCAAGGGTCGAAACGAAAAGAGCAATCATGGATATTTTTCCAAATGCCGGTCTTTTTGAACTCTATGGATCAACCGAGGCTGCTTGGGTGACAATGCTTCACCCTGATGAGCAACTCAATCAATTAGGCACGGTTGGCCGGGAGGTTATTGGTGCGGGCCCTATAAAGCTTCTTGATGAACAGGGAAATGAAGTGCCAGACGGCGAGCCTGGGGAGTTATATTCCGTCTCTCCCTATAATTTCAGTGGCTATTGGAATTTGCCCGAAAAAACAGC
>Ga0181570_10001647_pt1 | contig 19002 bp, 13 predicted proteins | sample 101ome_18_FD_148667 | JGI IMG/M metagenome (GOLD analysis project Ga0181570, IMG submission 148667) | Coastal salt marsh microbial communities from the Groves Creek Marsh, Skidaway Island, Georgia - 101406AT metaG (spades assembly) | ecosystem: Environmental > Aquatic > Marine > Intertidal zone...
CAGAGAGACGCGCAGACCGACGACGACGACGACGGGAACCATGTCCAAGGGCGGACGCGGACGCGGACGCGGTCGGTCGGGGAAGCCCCACCGCGGCGCCGCCGACGGGTCTGCGGACCGGGTGCGCGGGGGCGAGCCCGCGCCGCGACGGAAGAGCGGGAAGAGAGCTGGACACGAACCCGCGGGTTCGGTGGTGTACGAGCTGACGCAGCGTTTGCTCGCGGAAGACGAGGACGTGGACGTGCGAGCGACGCTCGGGGAGGCGCTGTCGAGAGAAGATAAACCACTGCGCGCGGACCCTCGGGCGTTCACGACGTTCGCGTCGCGGTTGGTGCGGGCGAAACTGTTCGAGCGCGCGCTCGAGGTGTTTGAGGCGCAACGCGAGCTCGGGGTGGAACGGAACGTGGTGAGTTATAATCAAGCCATGGTGGCGCACGTCAAGCGCGGGGCGCCGGAAGATGCGGTTAAAGTGTTCGAAGAGTTGAAGCGCGTCGGACACGAGCCGAGCGTCATCTCTTATAACGTCGTCATGGGCGCGCGCGCGAGGCTCGGCGACGGCGCCGAGGCGTTGCGACTGTACGAGGAAATGGTGGCAAAGGGTATGGAGCTCGACGCGGTGTCGGTGAACACGGCGATAGCGGCGGCGGAGAGTATCGGTGACGACGCGCGCGCTGAAAGCTTGCGGCGAGGTTCGTCCTTTGCGCGTGAGAGCGCGGCGGAACCGTCCACCGCGAACGCGGCCGATTCGGGTTCCGGGAGCGACGACGACGAATCCGGCGACGGCGACGACGGCGACGATAGCGACGATTCCGGCGGCTCGGAAGAGCCAGCCTTCTTAAAAGATGGCGCGCACGATGACGAGCCGGACCTAGACGCCGTCGACGAAGACGAAGAATCGAAACGAGCGGCGGCGAGGAAACGCAAGAGGGAAGCGAAGGATCGCCTGCTCGCCGAATACAAAAAGAGTAAAGCTTTGGCGGCGGGTCGCGACGACGACGAGGAGGACGAAGAGATGGCGAAACGCCGACGCAAGGATGCGCGTCGAGAGCGCTTCGAGGCGAAGCGTAAGGCGCGAAAGGAGGCGAACCGGGTCAAGCGGCCGTGGACGGTGGCGGCGGCGCACGCGTCCAAGCGTACTCCGATGAAGAGCGCGAAGGAGGCGCGGCGAAAAGCTATGAAGGCGGACCCGCGCGTTTGGGTCGAAGACGTGGACTACTTTTCAGAAGGAGACGTGCGGTACGACGAGGATGGCGAACGCATCCTGCCTCCGATCACGGGGCCTTCGTTTCTGGATGATCCGCGCGCCGCGAAACTCATGAACGCAAAGGGGAGCGACGACTTTTGGTCTGTCGGATTTTGACTGCGCGGACAAATGAACAAATCGTGTAATATTGATACTGCTTGTGTCTAGCTACCGATCGTCTCGCGGGCGCAGGCGCGTGAGGACAAACATGCCTCCTCTGCTCCCTCTGCTGATGCGCATCGTGTCGTCGCAATACGTCGTTCGCAGCGCCCCGCGCGGCCGAGGCAGAGGAAACGACGCCCTCGGCAACTCGCTGAGCGCAATGTCAAACGACGTAAACGTCACCTCGGCGTCCCAGCCGAGAGCATCTTTAGCGACGACTTCTCCATCGACGCCAATGTGTAAGACGGCGGCATCGCCACCAAAGGGTGAGGGTGGAAGTTCTACGTACACGTCGTTGCGAGCTCGTTTCGCGTCCAAATCTACGCGCTGTTCGTTTCGCACCCCGCGCTTTCCCGTCTCCTGGCTCCCGGCGAGCCAGGGTGCAAACTTAAAAAACACGCCGTAGAGACTGCTCGTGATGCTCTGAACAATCTCATCGCTCACCCCCAGCGCTTCGAGAGGTGACGACTCAGAGTTTGACGTTTTCGCGCTGTACGCGAGCGTCCACGAACCGCTCGCGCTCGCCTCTGACGACATCCTCTCGAGCGCACCCACCGCCGTCTCCACCGCTCTCGCGGCGGCGACTCCGTTTGAATCACCACCTCTAACTCGTCGACTCTCCGCGATCGCTCGAAGCACGGCGCTCTTCGCGTCGTCCGCACTCGTCGACGACTCGATTCCGTTTTTTTCAGCAAAAGCAGCCAGCGGTTGCGAACGAAGACGACGACGACGACGACGAACGCGCGGCGTCGTCGCGACCGACGCGCGCTGCGTTTGCGCGTGAGCGCGCATCGATGCGAGTTCGATTCACAAACACCCGAGGTCGTCGGTGTTAGCCCCGGGTCCCCGCGGGGTGACGTTGTGTCGTCTCGAGTCCTTTGAACCTCACTCTGAGACGACTCAACCGTCTCTGTAACCGTCTCCCGATTCATACTCATGTCGGGCTCGACGACGACGTGGAAGACGCACGCGAAGATACCGACGTCGCGGGGAGTCAAGTCTGCGAATGGACGACGACGATCGATGCGACGCGTCGACGCGATGGCTACCAAACGTCGCGGTAGTCGCGATGACGTTGCCGAGAGCAGCGATTCGGCATCCAAATTTGGAAACGACTCAAAGGGTACCGCCGGTTTGCAAACGCTGACGATTGAGGAATTGGCGCCGCGGGACGTTCGTCGAAATGAAAACCAAGCCGTGCCACAGCTTGCGGCGCGGACGACGTCGTTTATCGGAACGAGCGCGAACGCGGGAACGCGACGACCGCCGGGTATGCAGAGGAGCGCAATCGACTACGGGGCGCAGTTGTTGGCGGCGTGTGCGGGTTTGGGTTTAGCCTACGGCGTGAGCAAGGTTAAACTCGCTTTGGACACGCCGAGCAGGACGTACGTCGCCGGGGCGAACACGGTGGGGAACGAGTACGACGCGTGGACCGAGGAGAAGATTTTAGAGTACTACTGGGGCGAACACATCCACCTCGGCTACTACAACGACGAAGACTTGGCCAAGGGCGCGGGCACGCTCTTCGGACACCGGGTGAAGGATTTCATCGAGGCTAAGGAAGATTTCGTGGATGAAATGTATGCATGGAGCGGGGTGGAGAAGAATAATGCCGGGAAGAAACCGATCAAAATTTTAGACGTCGGCTGCGGCATCGGCGGCGCGACGCGCAGACTGGCGTCCAAATGCGTCGGTCCAGAGTCCGAAGTGACGGGCATCACGCTTTCGCCCAAGCAGGCGGCGCGAGCGACAGCTTTGGCCGAGGCACAAAACGTCAAGAATGCCAAATTTCACGTCATGGATGCGCTCGCGATGACGTTTGAAGACGACACCTTTGACATGGTGTGGGCGTGCGAGAGCGGCGAGCACATGCCGGATAAGAAGGCGTACGTCGAGGAAATGGTGCGCGTGTTGAAGCCAGGCGGGACGCTCGTCATCGCCACCTGGTGTCAGCGACACACTCCGCCCGAGCTGACGGCTGAGGAAAAGTCAAAGCTTCAGTTTCTCTACGACGAGTGGGCGCATCCTTACTTTATTTCCATTGAAGACTACTGCGCTCTCGCTGAAAACACGGGCGTCATGAAGAATGTCGAGAGCGACGATTGGACCAAGCAAACAATCGTGAGCTGGAGGCACTCCATCTGGGCGGGTGTGTACGACCCGATGCCCGTCTTTACCCGTCCTCACATTTGGTACAAGACGTTGCGAGATATCATTTGTCTCGAGCGCATGCGCCGCGCCTTTGGCGAAAAGCTCATGCGTTACGGCATGATCAAGGGTGTGAAAAAGTGAATACGAAGGTTGAGAGTCGGTAAATTACAGTGTTTTGTTTGTGTGTCATCCTAGTAGTAGTAGCGGTTTTCGTTCGAATTCGAGGCACCCTAATCACTTTTTGTCTGATTTCTTTGCTTTTTTCGAAGACTTCTTCTCCTTGTCTTCTCTGTCCCGCTTTTTGGATTTGGCCTTCTTCTCGTCTTCGCCGCCGCCGCCGCCGCCCATGATGAACGAAGAGGCTGAAGTCTTGGAACGCTTTTCTTCCTCTTTTTTCGTCTTGTTCTTCGCCTTGAGAGACGCCGCAATGTCCCCGATGTCCTCGTCCTTTGACTTGGAAGACTTGGACCGAGTCGGGCGCTCCTCCTCCTTTGGCGCGACAAACGCTTCCTGGCGCTTCTTTTGGTTGTCGGAAATGGTTGACTTTTGCTTTTGCAACTTTTCGTAAGCCGCCTTTCTCTCCTTGGCTTCCTTGGAGAGGAAGTACTCCCCAGATTCGATTTGCATGTCCACCTTGCTCATCGTCGGCGCCGGCGGGAACACGGCGCGTTCCTTCTTGCCAATCTTCGCCGGCTTTTTACGTTGCACATTCTTCTTCTTAAACTTGGGCAAAAACCGATCCCAGCTCTGCGTCGCGAGCTCCGGGTCCTTCTCGAGCTCGCGCTTTATCATCAATTCCTTGATGTGATAAATCGGGTGCGTATTCTTCATCGCATCCTCGATAATTTTTCGAACCGTCTTGAGTCCCTTCCAACCGCCCATGACGCTCACCGTGTTCCCTTGCACCAAGACGTAACAACCCGTGAGCATCTCGATAGCCTTGAGCGTCGAGCCATTAGGTCCAATCAAACGTTGACGGCGCTTTACGAAACGTTCTTTATTTCTCACCATGCCTCCGATCTTAATCACGTCGCAATTCGTGTCGTCCTCGAGAACTTTCAGCGCCTGAGGCGCCGGCACGCTTCTGCTCAGCAGCTTTATCAAATCTCTCGCCTTGATGATCATGTACGGATCAAAGGTTTTCCGCGTCGTCCGCACCGTCATCGAACCTTCGACGAGGTTGAGTTCGCACGCCACCCCTTGTTCTTTCAGCGCCTTGGTGATGCTCGGCCACGTCTCTCGAAGGTACTTTTCTCGATACTTTGGAAAGAGCACCGCGAACGAGCTCTCCTCGAGCACGCCGTGCGGGTTGTCGTCCGCCGTGAACGGCGTCACCGACCAGTGATCGATCCCATCGTGATCCCAGGGTTTATCCCGTCTGTACCGTCCCTTCTTCCCACCCGTCGACGTCGTCGCACCGTCGCCACCGTCGCCCGCATCGTTCGTCGATGCGTGCGCTCCCTGCGGCGGCGGCGGCACCGCGGATTTGTTCGCACCGTCGACGAGGTGCGCCATCTGCGTGCGTATCCGTCGCGGGCAGTGAGCGAGGAGTGAATCGTTTACGTTTCGTTTCCCGCGCGAGATCGACCGTCGTCGTCGTCGTCGTCGTCGTCGGGTTGTGGCGAACGAATCACAAAGTGTTTTCGCCCCGCGGTGAGTGAGTGAGTGAGCGAGCGAGTGACAGTCGTGCACTTTGGCGGGAAAAATGTGAAAACACACCGAGGAAGAACCGAACGCGACGTTGACGGTGGTACAACGCGATGGTACAATGCGATACAATGCGAATCAAAAGAATGCTAGTCGACGACCCCGACGGTGTTCGCTCGCGAAGCGACGTCGTTCGACGCGAAAATTCTCTCGTGCCAAAGAGCAAAGCACCAGAGGTAATCGCCCGTGTCGAGCGCTCGAGCCATGATTTGCGCCGGTTGGTGGGAGAGATGCCGAGCGAGCTCGACTCGAAGCGCATCGACGCCAAAGATGAGTGCGTAGTCTTTCGGGTCGAAGACGTGCTGGTAGAAATCAAACGTGTACACTGGACCAGGACGAAAGAAGTAGAGCGCGGCGGATTTGGCCGACGCGAAGAGTTTGCGGCGCTTCTTTGGCGCGATGCGTTTCTTTGCGAAAGCGCCGCCGAAGAGGTCCGTGTGCTCCTCAAACGTCTGCGCGGTGGAAATGTCAGGCTCTTGACCCGGGACGTCGACGCGAAGCGTCTGCGCGCTCGCGCCGAGGGACACGTACGCGTGCGGCCTGGCGCCAAAGAGGTTGAAATTGATGGATGGATTCATCGCGCGAAGCAATTTGAGCACCGTCTTGACGACGTATTTCGCTGGAAGGTTCACCACCGGCTTGAAAAACTCGTGACCCGTGATGAGCCTATCGGCGCGATACTCGCGCTTGAACCTACCTTGCACGACAACCTGAAACCGTCTCTTGCGTCTTCCAAAGTACGCCTCCAGCCGCTCGGCCGCGTCGTCCCTTTGCGGACCCGTCGACGGCGGCGGCAAACCTCTAAATCGCAGCACGCACTTGCCTACGAATGCAGACGTTTCGAACTCTATAGGGAGCTCCGAGTTGAACGGAATCGGTTCGTTCACCTCGCATCCCGCGTACGTCGGCGCGTTGAGGTACAACGGCCTCTGCGGCCACGAGCCGACGTCCGCGGGCGGAGGTCCGTATGCCAACGCGATCGAATCCTCGACGCATCTTGACGTCATGCGCGCCGGCGCACTCGCGCGTACAACCCTATCCTCGGGTTTCGCTCGCTGCGTCTCATCGCCCGACGTGCGCCCGACACGCGACGTCGTCGACGCGTCCTTGTCGTCCTCGCATCTTTTATGAATGAACGTCGACACCGCGACGACCAAAAACAACGAGACGACTAAGACTGTGAGAAACACATCCACAAGAATCATCGATCGAACGCGCGATGAACGCGCTTTTCGTCGTCGTCTGATGCGGCGGCGGCGGCGACAGCCTTCTCTACAAAACTATTTTTGTCCAACGAACGCGCGACGAAACGTCGTTTCTTTCCTTTCCTGAACGACTCGATAGACGTCGTCGATGGGCGGGAAGAAGAAAGCCAACGGCGTCTCGCTTTGCGTCACGTCTCGACGACTTTGCGGTGACTTTGCGAACGAGCCCGGCGAATACGCACGCGGCGCCACAAAGTGAGGAGGTGTGTATGTAGTGTAGTTGGTTGCGTCTTCGCTGTTTATCGCTTTTGGTCGTCGTAACGATTCGATTTGATTAAATGAAGTAGTCCTCGATGTAAGACGTTTGATCCATCGAAAGCGAGGGTTGTTGCGGCGCGGGACCCGCGCGGTTGATCACCTTGGCCGGAATGCCGACGGCGGTTGATCCGGGCGGTATTTCATCGAGGACGACGGAACCGGCGCCAATCTTCGTGTCGGCGCCGACCTCGATGTTACCCAAAATCGTCACGTTGGCGCCAATCACGACGCCATCGCCAATCTTAGGGTGTCGATCTCCCTTGGAAGTTCCCGTACCGCCCAATGTGACGCCGTGTAAGATGGATACGTTTTCTCCCACCACCGCGGTTTCGCCGATGACGACGCCCGTGGCGTGGTCCATCATCATGCCTTGTCCGAGCACCGCCCCCGGGTGAATGTCGACGTGAAAAACCTCGGAGATGCGGTTTTGCAAGAGAAAACTCAGTGCCCTGCGGTCCTCGAGCCAGAGCGAGTGCGCGACGCGCTGCGCCTGAATCGCTTGAAATCCTTTAAAGAACAAGACGATGGCGAGGTATCGATCGCACGCGGGGTCTCGCTCGTACACCGCCTGCATATCCGCCAAACACATCCTGGACAAGTCTGGGTGTTTCTTATACTGCGAACTAAAGAGCTCGAGGAGTTGAGAGTCTAACAAAACGTTGTTTCGCAGCTTGTTCGCGAGCACAAACGCCAAGACGTCCTCGATACTCTTGTGCGCCAAAATCGTCGAGTACAAGTAACTCGCCAGCGACGGCTCGCGTTCGAGGTCCTCCTTAGCCTCCTCGCGAAGCTTTTCCCAAATCCCATCCGCCAGTAAGCACGACTCCCCGATCGACGCGAAATCCATATCGTCGTCGTCGCCGTCGTCATCGCTCTCGATCGCCGATGAACCCTTCACGCCGCGGGTCCCCGAAGACTCGTCCGCTCTGAAGACCTCGTCGCTCGCCCGCGTCGACGTCGAAGAAGAAGCGCCTCTTCCGCTCCTCGCGCGCCCTTTTTGTCTCGCTTCCCGAACCACGGACGATCCGGCCCACTTTGCCGCGACGTCGCGTTCCCTCTGTGCCGCCGCTTCCGCCGCCGCGTCCAACCCGCCGTCGCTCACCGCGTTAAAGCGACTCGCCGATTCCCCTCTTCTCTCTTCGCACCGAATCGTCGTCGTTCCGCTTCGTCCCGTCCCGCCGTACCTCGACGACGGTCGACGCGAACGAGACCCGACGACGCGTCGATGCATCGTCGTCATCGCGTTTCGCGTCCATCGGTGCGTCGTCGTCGTCGTCGTCGTCGACATGATTGTGGTGACGATTACCACGCACGACGCGCGCGAGAGTGACGATGAGATGCGTGAGGAAATCCAATTCATTCCACTCGGTGGCTTTGCGCTCGCGAGTGCGCGCCGGCGCGCTCGCGATTGAGCACCGCGGTGGATGCCGACGAAAAGGACGAAGACGATTAGTTTTATCACAACACGGATGAAAGGGCGGGGCAAAAATTGTCGACGACATGATGCATGCGTCGCTACGCGCGCGTCGAACGAGCGTTTTAAAGCTTGAGATTCACCATGGGAACGCCGAAAATGTTCAATCCCTCCATGATTTCCACGAGCTCGAGCTGAAACGTTAAATCCTGCCCCGCGAGCGGGTGGTTAAGATCCAAAACGATGGCGTCGTCGCGAAGCTCGAGGCAGAGCGCGCGAGAGCCGTCGGGAAGTTGTACCAGCTGCCCGGGCGACACCTGCGCGCTCATCGACTCCCGCTCCTCGGGCGTCAACGGGAACGATTGCACTTTTTCATCCGAACGCTCCCCAAAAGCTTCCTTCGCCGGGAGCGCCACCTCGCGGCTGTCCCCGACCGACATCGTTTGCAGCTCGCTCGCGATTTTGGGAAACAACGACTCGTCGCCGAGCGTCACCGTGACCGGCGAGCCCCCTCGCGCCGGGTTCGAGCGCGTGTCGTCCACCACCGTGCCGTCCGCGAGCGTCATCGTGTAGTGCAGCGAGACGCGTTCACCCGGTTGCGGCGTCGCCCCGGACGCGAACGCGGCGGCGCCCGCGCGGGCACGGGCGCGAACGACGACGACATTTGCGCGCGCCTTGATCGTCGTCGTCGCTTTTTCGACACCACGCAACGAGGATGACGAGGACGACGACGCGGTGGGCGTCTTCGCCAGAGCGCTTCTGGCGAAGGACGCCGCGGCGGAGGACGACGACGCGAGCATGACCCGCGCTCGAAGAAAACGACGGGGCGTTCGCGCGGGCGCGAGTGTGCCGCGAGCGCGACCGACGGACACTCCGATTGATGCCCGAGACGCCGGGCGCACCGATCGCTGCTCTTCTTCCATCACTCAGAGGCCGACTCAGCTCCCGGGTGTTGGACGACCGTTCTGAGCACGCCGGGTGCACCTACATCCTGTATCAGGATGTACAATACGTGTATCAGCTCGTATCAGCTCGTATCAGCCGAATGTCCGATTGTATGCGTAAACAGTTTAAAAAGCTGATACGAGTCTGATACGAGCTGATACGAGCTGATACGAGACAAAATCGGTGATTTTCAAACTGTTTGCTCATACGGAACGTCTGATACGAGCTGATACGCTGATACGAAGCTGATACACGTATTGTACAGCCTGATACAGGATGTAGGTTTACCCGGCGTGCTCAGAACGGTCGTCCAACACCCGGGAGCTGGTCCAACACCCGAGAGCTGGTCCAACACCCTCCGACGCGTCACTGTCCGACGCCGATCGGGTCGAACGACGGCGTCGCTGAACGAGATGCACGGAGTCGAAATGGAAGATCGCACGCCGTTGCTCCCGAGCGCGCGCGCGTCTCCGCTCGAGACGAACGCGCGTCGGCGGCGGCACTTGTACGGTTTCGGCGCCGCGAGCGCGATCGTCTTCGTGGTGGCGTTGAGCTCAACACGCGACGGACTCTTTGCTCGCGCGCTCGGTGCGGTGACTGAATGGCGCGGCGTGAACGGAAAGCTTCTCCCACCGCTGCCGGGAAGCGACCAAAACTCGCTTCGAACGTTCACAGTGTACGATCACTGCATATCGGAAGCCGCGAGAGAAGAAGGCTTTCGAAGGGACTTTTGGAACTCGCCGCGCGCCGGAGCGAAAATCGTTCGGCATAATTACGAAACGTCGTCGTTCTTCGATTACGACGATGGGATCGCGCTATCGAGGACGGAAATCTCGGACGGGCTTTACGCGTGGACCACGACGACGAATCAGGTGGACTGGGAATTCGGATTCGCGCTCGCGAACGACGCGGGAGATACATTTTACGACATCGGAACGTCTCTAGACCCAACGACAAACGAGCAGTCACCGTTGGCGGTTGAAGGCTTGGAGTGCGCGCAAATGTACGGCAAGTACTTTAATAGAGTGATCACGCACGAGGAGAATCCGCTGGACGTGTCTTACGTCTTTGGCTCTTGCAACAGAACGTGTGCGGCCGGTTATACCGACACAGCGTTTGCGTCTCAACCTTTGAGTGACAAACTCGAGTCGCCGGCGACGAATCCATCAGCGTCGGTCGATTTGGGCGAATCCCGAGACGCTCGATTGATCGTTCCGCAGACGGTCATGTTCTACGCGGATTCACAGGATCAATACGTCGGCATGAACCCACACCTCAGGACGGGGATGCAAAAAGACGCAGATTTCGTCGAGAGCAAAGACGCGGTTCGATGGATCGTGGGTGGAATCGATTACTGGCGCATGTACCTCAAGATGGCGAAGATTGAGATTTATCTCGACAACGGCCGCGCAAAGATGCGTTTCGTCTCGCAAAAGCGTCACACGTTGGACGCGAATAAGGGGTACCCGTATCGGACAAAGGCGATGAACGACTGGCGTGTTAATAATGCGCACGTCGTGGGCTGCACGAATGTGTATTGCGATCCGACGCAGTATGATCTGACGACGTTGTTTAATGATCCAACGAATGCCGACATGAATCAATACGTCGTGCAGGCGTTGCAGTACAAATCACTCAAGGTTGGGGACTCGGCGCCGACGGTGTACAGCCTCACCACAGGTATTCAGTCCGAACCGAACTGTAAAACTTCAATATCCGGAATCACGTGCACCCCCGCTCAGAGGGCATCATCGCACTTTCTCGAGGGTGCCTGGGGTTCCGGTGCGAACGCGCAACGGACGCTCTTCGAGGCTGGGCAGTGGGGCCCGGATATCGACGCGCGTCGAGTCATCGTGAAATCTGGCGTGTTATGTTCTTATGGACAAAACTATGAGAATTGCATGTATGCCGTCGCTGTACCGTTCAATCCGGGAAGCGGAACCTGGGGGGGATACTCCGGTCCCACCAAAACTCGCAAACAGTGGATCCTCGTCAGTCTCGTCGGTATGGGTTGGAAGATGGCCCGCATCGAAGTTTTCGTTTCCGCTGGCGCGTTGAAAATCAAGGCGGTGGACTCGGCGCTCGACCACACGAGTCCCGCGTCCGATTTCGATCAAGACACGGGCGACGCACTCCTCAAAGACATGTCAAATCATTACAAGAACCCCACGCACTCCCACGGCCCGTACCGCGATTGGACTGGAACCAACGGGGAAGAGATGGGTGTCGGTGGCGTTTATTACGACCTGGCGGGTACGATGGTTCCATCGCTCACCGGTTATGACTCTCAGGTGCTTCCAATCACATAGACGTGGTCATTCAGTCGCGTCGCACTGAATCCTAGACCACGCACAGTTTCGACTTTTTTGTTATCAACTTTAAATGAATCAAATGAATCCGCCTACAATGAATCAAATGAATCCGCCTAAACTAGATTTTTCCCGCTTCGAGCTTCGCCATGGTTGGGCTCGCTGCTTTTGAACCTCCTCGACGTCCTCCTCGTCCGCCACGACCGCCACGACCGCCACGACCGCCACGACCACGGCCACTTCGGTTCGGCGGCATCGGAGACGCCTCGCGCGTGGATGGGACATTCGTCCCAGGAAATCCGCCCTGCGACGTGTTTGCGCCGTTTCGCGGCAGAGACCATTTGACGCGCGCAGAAGCTAGGGCGCGAGACTTTGCGCTCAACGTCGCCCCGGAAAAGTGCTCATCGAGCGCGGTCGCGAGCGCGTGCGCGCTGAGTACCGCGGATTCCACACACGCTGGGCCGGTTGAGCACCAGTCACCAATCGCCGCCGTGTTTGTGTCGAAATCAAGCACCGCGTCAACATTGGCTACGTTGAGCGGATTCGCCGCGCCCCATAGTTGAGACTTGAAATCCACAACTTTGTCGAGTAATGTGCGATTCGTGCATCGCTCTAACGCCGCGACGAGCGACTCCATGACTTCGCGAGCCTTTTCTTTCGGAACCGCCTCTTGTGGAACCTTGTTGTCCCGCGCGTATTCCGCCGTCGATTGGAGCACGACGCACGTTTTTCCAGCAGAGCTGCTACTCGCAGACGCTCCGGCTTTGCGTTTGGCAGATATGTTTGACACCCATGAAAGGGGTTCGCCATCGACGACGTGCGCGCCTTCGAACCCGAAATCGAAATCGCCCTCGAGAACGACCATGACGCTCCAGATGCTACTCAATACAAGCCGGTTCTCGGCTGCGATTTCGTCATTCGGCTTGACGCCAAAAACGCATTTCAGCGAGTTTCTAACTTTGTGGCACGCCCCATCGCCTTTCGCTGTGCTCGCCAATCTGTGTGCACACTTGCCATTGTGCGCGATGACTACGAAATCGAACACGCCGAGCTGTTTAGCCCTGTCGTTATCGCTCGTTGCCAGTCGCCACTCGGTTATGCGTCCGTTGGTGTCGAAACGACTCGCCGACATCGCGCCCACCCACTGCGGCCTCCTCACGTCGTCCGCGTACCCTTCCAAGTGCTCTGCGAGCGCACGAAAACCGCCAACACCGACGTAGCGGTCGGCGCCATCTTTGAAAGCTTCGAACCCTTCGCCCGAACGCAGAACCCCGACCGCTGCGTCGCTCCACGTATCAACCACGTGCGCTTCGAGGAGAGGTTTAACAAACTCTTCGCGAAAGACTTGCGACGTCGAAGTAAAGTACTGCGCCCCGTGGTCGACGTCGACGCCGTCGATGGATTTAGACGAGAGACGCCCTCCGCACGCGCGCTCGCCGGTGTCGAACACGGTGACGTGGACGTTCGCCGAGCCCCGCGACAGAAACGACGCAAGAGACAGTCCAGCGACGCCACCTCCGACGATTGCGACGCGACTCGTCATATCTCGACGACGCCGACGCGACTGGTTAAGACGTCGACGCGCGGTGAGCACGATCGGAGATCGTAACGTTGCCCGACGCGAACGTAAAAGCGGGGCGCGTGTGTCACAATGGCGACAGCGAATCCGCCCTACCTCCCGCTCTTGAAGCAAAAGATGGCTCGAGATCCGTACGCGATGTACATCACGCTCGCTACAGTCGAGAACGGTCCGAGGGGCGGTGTCGTTCCTCGCGCTCGCACGGTTGTTTTCGAAGGGTTGGTGCGGGACGAAGCGGATCGACTCGGCATCGCCGTCAAGTGTTCGGCAGATTCTAACAAGATTGCCAAGCGAGTGAGCGACGAGGTGGAGATATGTTGGTGGATGGACGCGGCGCGGACTCAGTTTCGGTTTCGTGGTCGGATGGCGTTTGACACGAGAGCGGACAGCGCGAACAGAGTGCAAACTTGGCGACATTTGAGCGCCGGCGACCGCGCACAATTTTTCTATCCGCCGGACAAAATCGCAACGTCTCACACCGACGAACCGTTTGTCGAGCAGTCGGCTCGCTTCCAAGCGTCCGCCGGCGACGTCGCGGAAAACTTTGTTCTCGGCTTGCTATTGCCGCTTGAAGTCGACGTTTTGGATTTAAATGATTGCTCGAGAAAGTATTGGCGTCGCGAGAGCGTCGAGAAGGATGATTGGAGCGAGACGAGCGGCTTTGCTCCTCCAGTGGTGAGCTTTGACGCGTTGGTCGAGTAGGTTGTGTACTAAAGAATAGAATTCTACAATAGCTCTCGCTCGCGTCAACGACCGCCGCGCTTGGTTCTATCCGTCGTCATCTTAATCACCATGTACGTCCACGCGAACAGGATGCCGACCACGGCGAAAATTATCCACGTCCAACAAGAACCGCGTTTGTTCGCTCTATACACATCGGTTTGTCGCTTGACGCTCGATTTCACACCCGCGACGTTTCGCTCGAGCCGACTCTCCACGTTTTCGAGCGCCTTGCTCGAGCTTTGTAAACCTTGTTCTAATGCCACGGCGTTGCGCTTCAATCCCGTCGCGAGCTCGCTCATTTCGTCCGTCAAGCCTTCTTGAATAGCTCGTTGTCGACGAAGTTCGGCTTCGTCTTCCAACGTCAAAGCCTTCACAGCCGCTCGCCTCTTCGTCGTCGTACTAGTATTACACGCATCGACATCTCCCACGTTAACACCAGACACACCCGTCGGCCCTTCGCTCGTTCGCGCCGCTCGCCGCGTCGGCGACGAAGGCGCCGTCGTCGTGCTCGCCGTGTTCCCACTTTTTTCTGCGACGCGCGCGTCCTCCTTCAACTTCTCTTTCTTCTTCGCGTACACCAGTTCCAGTGCGTCAACGCGACGCGCGTATCCCTTTAACCGTTCCTCCGCATCGTCGTCCGTCGTCCCGTGCGTGGACAGCGCGCGCATAAACTCTCGCATCGCATCGACGTGTTGTCTAAACTTTCTGTCTGGTGACGCTGTTGAAGATGTCGTCGGTTCGTCGCTCTGGCTCTGCACGCGCGCCTCGCACGCGGAGATCAATCTGAGCAACGCCAACTCTTTCGCCTTGGTCTCCGTGGACGCTGACATGGTGACGACGACGGGCGACCGACGCGCACTGAAGTCTTTTCGATCGAAATGAAATCTCTGTCGTTCGTTATCGAACTGCACCCGGGCCGCAGTCGTTGACGCATCCGCACGGCTTTTTGGTCGTTTTGAAAACTCGAAGATGTCGGCTCGAGACGCGGCGATGATGTACGTCATAGACGTCGGGGCTTTTGAGAGGATCGCGCGCGCTTCTTCCGCGTCGTCGTCCTCGGACGACGCGAGAAGCGTCGTGGCATCCGCCGTGCACGATTGCGTCAGCGCCTTCGTGGCGAACAGAACGAAATCTTTGAAAGAGCACACGCGCGGCTTGACGCTGTTCGGATGCGCACGGACGTCGAACGACGTGGCGAGTGCGGCGAAAGAAGAAGACGACGGTGGAGACGAACTCGACGAGTACGCGGGGATCGTTTCAGCTGGTTCATTGAAACCACCCAACGCCGAGACGGGTTTGGATTACGAAGCGTTCATCTTAAGAGAAAAACCGTCGAAAGACGCAGAGACGCGTCCGGGTGATTGCGCGGAAGCCTTGGCGGTGGCGTGCGACGAGTTGATTCGCCGTTACACACCCGAGGATGCGACGGCGGCGACGCGTAAACGGTTGGCGGCTTGCGTGAAAGACGTGGTGTTGATAACAGATGCGGCGGCGTGCTCCGAGTTTCCGCGTGATGAATTCGCGTCGACGCTATTCGAGGGGATGCGCGCGCAAAACGTGCGTCTGCGCGTGGGCGTCTTGACGATGAACGAGATTGCGCGCATGCGAGGAGAACCAGGGGCGGAGATCGCGAAGGAAACGGAGAGTCAACAAACGACAGACTTTATAAAGTCTTTAGACGCGTTACGCGAGGGTGCCAACTTTCTTGCGGGCGAAGACTCTAGCAACGAGAGCGGCGTGTGCGGCGCGGCTTCGCTCTTGCTCGGCATGCAATTGAAGAAGGTGCGACCCACCGCGGGTTTCCGTGGGGTTCTGTCCTTTGGGTTCGGCGCTGCGCTCAACGTCGCCATGTATAAGCTCAACACAGAGGCTAAACCTCCGGCTTTAACAAAGTACTCGGACGAACTGGATAGACCAGACGCGACGCACCGCGCCGAGCTCGATGTCGCGTTTAAAAACGTGAATGATCTAGACGGCGAGCTCGTGCCAGTTGAAAGACACATTCGGGCATATAGATACGGGAAACAACACGTGCCGGTCGACGCGGACACGGAGTCGAGGCTGTCGATGCGATTCGACAAGGGCATGCAAGTTATCGGCTCGCTAGCTGTAGAGGAAGTACCGATTTGGCTCAGCGCCGGCGAACCTTCCGTTGTAACGCCTCAGGCGAGCACGAAGACGACGGGCTTGACGCCGCAACGCGTCAAGGCTGATGCCAAGGCGATGAGCGCCATCGCACAGGCGCTCGAACGCGGCAAGTTGGCCCTTCTCGTACGAGGCGTGTGGAGTGATGCCGCCAACGCCGTACACATCGGCGCGTTGACGCCGCGAATCACAGAGGCTGGGGATTTCTTACTTTACACACCTCTTCCATTCAAAGAGGATTACAACGAGTACTCATTGCCGCCGCCGCCGCCGAGCAGCCGCATCGATGCGGACGACGCGCGCGTCGCCGAGGCGGTGGATTTCGTTAGAGCGCACTCAATCGACGACGCGCGCGCCATGCCTTGGGAAGCTCTCAATCCATCGCTCCGCGAATACCGAGATGCATTCGACGCGCGAGCGGTCGGGGCACCATTGGAATTACGCCGCAAACCGACGTCATTCGGCGCCGATGAGAAGCGCGCGACGTCGTTCGCGTCGACATTTGCTCTCGACGACAAAGTCGCCGCCGGTGGCTACCGTAACGTGCGTCCACGCATAGAAGACGCCCCGGAACGGGCGGAAAGTACAGTGCCGTCGGAGCCGGTCGAGCGCGAGCGGCGCATGCCTTCACCGTCGTACGCGACGGACGGTGTGAACGATGACACCAATGATCCATGGGTGGACGTCATCAAGTGCGAACACGACGACGACGAAGCGACTCAGCCAAACGCGCAACGCATACCGAGCGTCGACTTGGACTTTGACGAAATGGAATAGGCGATGCGAACCGAAGACGGTGACTGCTTGTGATTCGATATATGGACGAACGAGTAGGTGTCGAAGGTGACAAAAGCGCGAGGACTGCGGCACGCAGCACGGGGCACTGTTCACCGTCAATTAGACGATGTGTAGATAAAAAGCGAAACGCAAAGTAGCATGCTATTGCTATTCATCCAAGGATGTAAAAACAAAGTAGAGACGCTTTTGATTCATCGCGCGCTAATCACGCGCTAGATACCCACGAGCGACGGAACCATAGAGCCGGCGAGTTCGAAATAGAGCCCTCCAACACCCATCTTGTTGCCGTCAGTTTCCAGCCAGCTTGGCATAGGCCCTACTGTAACAACGTTTGGCGATATCTTTCGATATATCGCTGAGATGTCCGCCCGCACAGGGTCCCCCGTGATGTCGTTGTGATCAGCAGCAGCGACGGAGTGGTCGCACGAAGAGTCGAGCGCCTTGACCTTTAACGCGCCAGCCTCGAGGAATACTTCGATACGAGCCATCTTCCAGCCAGATCCTACAAGAGCAGCGAGAACGTATTGCTTTCGCGTGGCCGTGGGACCAGTATATCCGTGCCACCCGCTTGAGCCCGGGTCGAACGCTCGCGCGATTGAGAACATGCAGTTTCCGCCATTTTGGATTGTCGAACACAACACGCCAGACGTGACGGTCAAACGACGAACATCCATGTCTGGTCCCCATGTCCCCGCCAGGAACAACGTTCTATCCCTATTAGCGCCCGTTGACCAGGTGCCTTCGAGGAAATGTGCCGCAGCGCGCTGCTCCGAGGTGCACGTTTGCAGGCGACAGTTGGGCTCTGACTGGATGCCAGTCGTCAACTTGTGATAAGTGGGCGCCGAGTCACCCACCTTGAGAGACCTGTAAAGAAGCGCTTTCAGGATATAATTTTGCATATCTGCGTTATCGGCATCTCCGTACAGAGTTGACAAGTCATACTGCATGGGATCACAAAAAACATTCGTGCAACCATTGACGACCACGTTGTTCACGCGCCAGTCAGCTTGGGCAACTGTCCGATATGGGTAGCCCTTAGTTGAACTGAGTGTGTGGCGCTTCTGCGAGATGAAGCGCATTCTCGCATGTCCGTTTTCGATATATATTTCGACCTTGGCCATCTTCAGATACATACGCCAGTAGTCAACTCCACCCACAATCCACCGCACTGCGGCTGGTGATTCAGTGAATGTAGTATCTTTTTGTAAACCCGATCTGAGAATTGGGTTGATACCAGTATCTTTGTCCGTCGAGTCAGCGAGAAACATGACGGACGAAGGAATGATAAGACGGGCGTCCTGAGATTCGCCCAAATCCAATGATGCGTTGGGATCAGTTGCCATTGAAGGGAGTTCGCCGCTCACTGGTTTTGGTACCATGGAGTGATCCGTGTAGTTCGCCGGACACTCACGCAGGCACGAACCAAAGACGTACGAAATATCCAGAGGATTTTCCTCATGCGTCACCACTCGATTGAAGTACTTTCCGTACTTTTGAGCGCAGTCAAGGTTTTCCGATCGCGCAAGCGGCGATTCCGTATCCGAGGTACCAATTTCGTAATATTGCTCATTCTCCACATTCCCGAGGGCGAAACCGAATTCCCAATCAAAGTCACGCGTTTCCAATGTCCACGCATATAGCCCATCCTCAATCTGTTCCCGTTGCATCGGGATTCCATTCTCGTATTTGAAGAAGTCGCCAGTCTCGTAATTGTGTCGAACCACCCGAGCGCCTTCGCGACCAAACGTCCAAAAATCACTTTCCGCCCCCTTCGCCTTGGTCTCATCATCCACACAGTGATCATACAGCGTCACTCGTCGCAACGGTCCGTTCGGTCCCGCACGCGCGGACTCCGCCGGTGTCGACGGCAGCAACTTCCCATTCACACCGTCCCAAGCGCCCAACCGATGCGATCGCGTCGCCGCGACGAGACCGACCATCCCACACGCGCTCGCCCCGAGCGTAACCCACCGCGCGTGACGCCATCGCGTGACGTCGTCCTTCTTCGGTCGCAGCAGCGGCGAGGCGTCGGTGGCGGTCATCTCGCGCGCGTCCAAGTGCGGTCGTCGACGGTGTGCACCCCGAGGGTGTTACTTGCGGGTGTTACGTGGGTTGAACGTTAAAAAGTTGAAGCGGGAAAAATCTAGTTTAGGCGGATTCATTTGATTCAGGCCGACTAAGAGTAACGTGGTTTAGGGTTTAGGGTTTAGGGTTTAGGGTTTAGGGTTTAGGGTTTAGGGTTTAGGGTTTAGGGTTTAGGGTTTAGGGTTTAGGGTTTAGGGTTTAGGGTTTAGGGTTTAGGG
>Ga0181570_10001672_pt1 | contig 18833 bp, 21 predicted proteins | sample 101ome_18_FD_148667 | JGI IMG/M metagenome (GOLD analysis project Ga0181570, IMG submission 148667) | Coastal salt marsh microbial communities from the Groves Creek Marsh, Skidaway Island, Georgia - 101406AT metaG (spades assembly) | ecosystem: Environmental > Aquatic > Marine > Intertidal zone...
ACAGGATGGCCCAATCTTCGTAAGCAGTAATCTTTAAATTGTATTCTTGATGCTGGTTTTGCCATGTTTTTGCTCTAATTAGACTTTTGTTATACTATTTATGCCAAAAAACCCATGACATTATTCATCCGCAGGTTCTGGTGTGTTACCTTCTGCTACCCATGCAAGGTATTCTTGATAGTCTGTGTTTGCTTCATTTATTGGTATTGATGCCATATCAGATAACCTAATAATAACTGGGAATAATTCATTTGTTTCTGAATTTTTAACTAATTTATACATAATTATAACTCCGCAGAAGCAACCCAATGCCCCCAAACTAAACTTACAACATAAGCACCTCCTGCATTAACATACATCTGCATTTGTCTTGTACTGCCATAAGGAGCAACTGGAGCGATTGTGCCAGAAGCACCACTTCTTCGCCATTCCCATGTATTATCTGCTCCATTATCTCTATAAAAAGTAATGCTTGGAGTTGTTCTCATGTCTTGAGGAAAAACTAAACACATATATTGGTATCCACTAGCTTGTGTACTACCACCAATAATATTAATACCATTAGAAGTATTTGTAGCTGGTGCTGTTGTAGTATCATAACTTTTACAATAATACCTCTGACACATAGCTAACTCTTGGCTATACATTCTTTGTTCAAAGGGGGTAGCGTTTTCACCTAGTTCTAATTGGACAAGAGCAATATCAAAATCAAAACCAGCACCAATAGGAGTTCCAAAATAAATTCTTAAATAACTATTTGAGCCAATAGTTTTTCCAGAAATACTGGGAATACTAATTGTATGTGTAAATTTTTGCCAAGAAGTTGTAACGCTATGAGGGGTAACTGAAGTGCTAACTGTTGTAGAACCTCCACTTCCAAAATTTTGATTTGCCCAAGTATTTATTGTTATATTGGCATTAGCTTTAGCATAAAAAGATAAAGTAACAGTTTGTCCAGCAGCAGTTCTTACATTTTCAATTCTTTGATGAAAATTTCCAGCACCAGTTGATGTGCCAGTTTGTGTATATCTATGAAAATAAGTTGGTTCATAAGGAACATCTGTTTGTCCAGCAGTAAATGTTTGTTGTGATAAAGTCATGCTTGTTGCACCAGCCCCAATACTAGACCACCACCTATCAGCCGCCCAATAACCAGAACTACCTACAGATCCAGAATTCGTATTTCTTTGCCATATATTAAAGTTACCATTAATGATAAGGTTCTTCGTACCTAACCCAACAGTAGCATCTGTGGCTATGTTACCTGTAGCTTTAGGTAGTGTTAAGGTATGAGTACCCGCAACGCTAGGTGCTTCTACTGTTATGCTTCCAGAGGTATCGCCCTGAATTACTATGCTAGACATTTGCTGACTCCAATGCTTGTATTCTTGTTTCTAATGATGATAACTGTGATTTAAGTGTATCATTTTCTGCTTTAAGTTCTTTTATACCAGCAGTTAATAATGGGATAATTTCATTATAGTTCATGCCTAATACATTATGGTCTAGGTTCATATGTACGGCTTCAGGTAAAATAGCTTGAACATCTTGAGCAATTAAAAACACATGAGGATTATCTGGGTCTTCAATATAATTACCTGTAACAGTTCTTAATGTATTAATTTTATTTAAAGCATTTTCAATAGGTACTAAATTTTCTTTTAATGTTTCATCAGAAAATGAACTCCAACCTGTTGTAGATGTGTAAGTTAAATAAACACCTTTATTTTGTGGTGCTGGTAAAAGATACCAGTAGTCGTTAGAGCTTTGTCCACTAACCCAATAAGTACCTCCTGTAGCTGCTGCTGTATTTTGATAAGTAATTTGTGGGTAAGTAGAACTTTTAATGTGTATAGAATGGTCTGTACCAGATTGTAATTGAGATGATGTACCAATTAATAAATTACCACTAGAGTCTATACGCATTCGTTCATAAAGAGTTTCACCAGAATTTGTATGAAATGCTAATTGAGTTTCACCGCTACCTGTTCGTTTTCCTCCAATAACTGGACCGTCTGCAATTGAATCAAATACCCATTGTATTCTTGACTCATAACTTGTATTGTCATTACCGTTTATATTAATAGCATTCCAATTTCCTAAATCACCTGAACCTTGTTCTTTATTAATTGCTAAACCTGTGTTTGGACCGCTTCCTGTACACTCAATAAGTGCTGCTGGGCCATTATCAGAAACAACATGTAATGGGTAGTTTGGACTACTCGTACCAATACCTACACGATTATTAGTAGCATCTACATGGAGTGTGCCTGAATCAATATCAACGCTTCTATCTGATTCTATCGTCAGTACATCACTTCCATTTAACTGGATTGAACCTGTGGTACTGGTAGGTGCTTTTACGCTTACAGTCATTATGAAACTCCGTTTAGTTCCGCATTAGTTGGTTGTGTTACAGTAGGATGATTCCATTCTTTGATGTAGTCACCTTTACCATCACTATCATTTTGTAGAACGATTGTACCACCCATAGGTGAAAAATCTTGTTCTGTTAGTTCTGGTTTTAATTGTTTAATTTTTTCATATAAATTCATGTTATTTCCTTACGCTTGTTGTATTAAAACACCACAAAAATGGCAACCACTTACTCCAGTTGTTGCGGTATTAGTAACATTTGATTGACCATAAAATTCAAAATAATCTGTTGAACCGTTTGCATAAACTAAACCTGATGCTGAAAATCCATTTGAATTATTGGTTGAATATCCATGACTAGCACCATCTCTGTATCTTGAACCATTTTTATATATACTTGCCATTCCGAAACAAAAAGCTGAAGCTGCTATCCATGTACCACTTAAAAAATAATAACCAGCTACAGTAGGTGTAAAACGATAATTTGAAGTATCATAATTAGAATTTGTATCATATTCTTCTGTATTGAATTGTATTTTAGTCCATGCCGTAGCAGTCATAGATGTACTAGATGAAGCATACGCACTAAACGCTGGAGCAGTTGCTGGTTTATATCCAGCACTTGTAAACCTACCTACCTCTGTAGGACTATCTGCATTACCTACACCAATCCTTAATGTACCATCAGGAGTAGAGGGTTGATAGATAGTAAAGTTATTGGTTGCGGTAGCATCTGTTCCGACTTGTAAGTTTTTACTTTTTACTGTACTCATTATCCTGCAATCTCCATCGCTATAATTTCACAAGTTGCTCTTTCAGTATAACCTTCATTTGCATCACCAGTAGTTCTGTTAAGATATACAGTTCCTGTATTAACAGGTTTTAATCCTATTGTGTATGTAATTGCACTAGTTGTTGATGGGGAATCTAATGTAACTAAATTAACTTGTTCAGGAGTTGAATTAGTATCTTCACCCCAATAATTAATATAATGTACTGCCATTCCAGAATTTCTACTTCCAACTGATGCACCAGAATTTATTTTAGTTCCATTTCTTCCAAAAAACCACATAACATCATTTGTACCAGATACACTTAATTCGCCTATCCATCTACCAAATAACATAATTTTAGAAGATGTTGATACTGGTGTAATGCTTAAATTAAATGATGATAAAAAATTGTCTGCACCTCCTGTAATTGATTCAGATGTAGTAGTGGAGTATAGTGTAGATTTAACTTGTATCACAGAACCTGTAGGCATTACTGCTCCAGTAGCAACTTTATCTACTCCTGTTGTTCCATTAATTTTAGTTACCATTAGACAACACTCCAAGTTGAACCATCACCTACTGTGATAGTAATACCATCTGCTACAGTTACAGGACCAGCAGTCATAGCATTACGATTGTCTGCTAGTGTGTAGTCTGTATCTAGTGTGATACTGTTTTCTACAAAACCTATGCCATTAATTGTTACGCTCATTCTGTTACCTCATCTGCTGGTTCAGGGGTATTGCCTTCGGCAACCCATTGTAAATATTCTTGGTAGTCTGTGTTTGCTTCGTCACCATATGGAATATGTAATGTATCATTTTGATAAACTCCATCAATTTCTGTCCATTTTTTTATGTCAGTAATTATAGTAGCATCAAATGTTCCGTCTGTATTTAATACACCCTGTTTTGTAATTTTGTATTTAATAACTTGTGCCATATTTTATAGCTCCGCTGATATATCAATATATGTGCTACCGCCTGTACCAAATAACAATCTACAAGCACCATCACCAAATTCAGATTCAGCAATTATTGGTTCTATCATACAAGTATGAGTTCCTTTGTTGTAAAAACTAACTGCTGTGCAATTTCTATCATATTGACCGCTAGTAGTTAATCCAAAAGTAGATGCTGCTGAAGATGACAATGATGCGTTAGTTCTTTTATATTCATAAGTTAGTAATCCTGAACCATAAGTTGCGTGTTCTCCACTTACAATTGCAACAGTTTGACCATTAATATAAGATTTTCTTTCAAAGTATCGCATACACCTAGCTAACTGTACATCATAAGGTAAAAACTCAAAGTCACTAGCACCTTCACCGATTTCTAGCTGGAGTCCAGTAATAAAGAATTCATTAGCAGTGCTACTATAGAATGAATCTATACCTACAGCAATATTAGCTAAAGTTCTTGTAGCCCAAGTGTTTGATGTAAAAGTTCCACTAGTATACTTAGAACCAGCATGTAACCAAAAATTAATTCCTAAACTTGCACCATTATCGTTATTAAATGCTCCTGTTGTATCGGCAGCAAAGGTTAATGTAAATTTTTGCCAACTTGAAGTAATTGTAAATTTTTGTGTATTATGTCTATTATTATCTTCATCATGCAATTCAACAACATAAGTTGCTGCTGTTCCTTTTGCCCAAAAACTTAATGTAATTTGTTCTGCACTAGCTGTTCCTTTTTTAATAGTTTGAAGTGTTTGCCCTTCAAGTTTAGTTCTCCAAACAAGACCTTCTCCAAAGGCTATTGATGTATCTGCGGTTGTGCAGTCAAATTTACTACAATATCCAAACCCTTTATCCGTAGGGGCATCAGTTGTATCTTGTGTTAAAGTAAATCTACCAGCAGTAGCATCTGAACCAACAGTGTAATTCCATCTATCTACTGTTTTAAAACCTTCGGTAGCTCCTTCACCAGTTGCACTCGTACCCCTCTGTGCTATCTGCATATCTCCGTTGATAATGAGGTTACGATACATACCACCACGAAGAGAATTACCATTAGCATCTTGTAATCCATTCGCTGTGACTTTAGCTTTGGTTACACCATTGGCTTGTAGTTCTATTTCACCACTCGTATCAGGGGTAATGACAATACCATTACTTGTGCTTGAATTAATTGTTGATGCCATTATACGACCACCCATCTAACGCCAGATTCAATTGTTACTGATTGTCCCACAGCAACAGTGACGGGACCAACAGAAAGTCCGCCAGTGCCAGCAGAAAGTGTCACATTACCTGTGACATTGGTATTTGCTACAAATATTGAACTGTTTGAACCATCAGCATATGAAGCTGACGGTATACTGATAGAGACATTTGAAACATTAGTTACTCGTCCATTAGCGGCCACTGTAACTGATGGTATAAGACTTGCTGTACCATATGTTCCTGCGGTTGTTGATACTGTTGTATAATCGGTATTGGCTATACCTGCGGTGCCATTGGCTAAATCAAAAGCACCATTAGCGTGAGAATAAGCTGTATCTAATCGTGTTGATGATATATCACCGGTGATGCTTACATTACCACCAACAGATAAATTTTCGGTTACAACTAGGCCCTTTTTGACCCTAAAGTCTTTGTTTGTTGCCATTTAGTTTCACTGTCCACTAAAAGTTTATTATACTATTTATATAATTAAATTTTCTATTTCTTGGTCAGTTAAAAATTTATCAATAATAATATCACAACTCTCAGGCTTTTCAAATACTTTATTTGTATCTTCAAAACGACCTTTGTCTATTGTATTCATCCAAATAATTTTATCTGGTTTTAATATGTCTCTAATAAGTTGTGTGGGTGCAACAAAGTCACATATAACATCTTTATTAAAACTACTTTCTATATCAGATAAACACTTCATTCGCCAGGCTTGGCGTATTCGACCAGTGTCTGAAAAGTCCCAATCATTAGCACACCGTCTTAATACATCAGCATTATACCAAGCACAATTTAATTTTTTTTGTAGTCTTTCGGCTAACCAAGTTTTACCAGAACCTGGTAATCCCATTATTAGAATTCGCATATAACTCTCTCGCTGTTCCGTCTTCAAGTTCTTTAAGATATTCATTCATTGGTCTTTTTACAATTGGCCAAGGAAAATCTCCAGTCAATGTCATATTTTCTAATTCATCAAGATGATTCGTAATAACATATTTTAATACATCTCTGCTCATTATTGGATGAATATCACCAGGTGTTTTTGTATAATCGGTGTGAGCCATATTATCTGTATGAACATTTAGAGTAATAGCCCAATGATGTCCTTTTAGTCTTGTTAATATATTTAAATACACAATAGGATACCACCAATTTTGATGGTCAAATTTAGTCAACCATGGAAGATAGGTATCAATTACATCTTTTCTAAACGAACAAAAACAGGTATCAATCCAATCTATAAAATAGATATCATCTCCATCTTTTTCTCTATCTAGTCCATAGTTTATCTCATATCGTAAGCTATCATTTGATGCTGATAAATCTAACGAATGATATAAAGGTAAATTATATTTTTCTAAAGTTGCCTCATAGTCATCATATGAACCTTTAACAAATATAACATCACCATCTTGAAATGTTGCATAATCAAACTCATAGTTATCTAAAGCGTGTTGTAATAATAAATTTCTACCTTCTGTAGCTGTTATTTTTCTAGCATCTAAAACACCTTCATTGGGTTCTTCACCCCAAACCGCTTGAATAAAAACTCTACTTCCATTTTCATATTTTGATAAATTTAAATTTTTTTCGCCTTGTATTAAATATATGTGTTTCATATTACACCTTTATTTTTTCATACAATTCAATATCTTTATGATAAATCTGTTCAATCAATAGCCGTTCATCATCTAATAATTTATCTCTTATATTGTTTGTATCTGTTTTATGAGGACTATATTTTTGTATAGTTACTTCCTTATTTAGCTTCTCTGATAACCACTTTTCAAGTTTTTGCATATTGTCAAGTGTAAAAACAGATATGTTTTTTGGTTCAAGATTACAACACAAAATATTCTGCTCTATATAATGTTCGTTTCTTTCAAATCTATTTTGTTTTTTTACCTCAACCAAAAATCTTAAAAACTTATAATCATTCTGGCTATGTATTAATTGTTTTTCATTCATTCTATACAACTCATCTTTAATTTCTGGACAAACCAATGAACGAAAATACTTATAATAATCCAAACCGTCCTGTTTCATTTTCTCTTTAAAGCAAGAATAAGCTCTGTCATAAGGATCTCTTAATATGACAAACTTTGCAACATCTGGATTATTCATGTCGTTATTAAAAGCATCAGCATTTAAATTAGAATGTGGAATAAGTTTATTAAAGCTAGGAAGATGCAAAATGTCTTGGTTGTTTATTGGTACATCAACATCTTCACCTCTAACATAACCTGCATGCCATTTTTTTATACTTGAGCAAGCATTTTTTGGAACAGAAAAAAAATATATATTATCTTTTTGAAATTTGAATACATTATAATATTTTTGATACATACTAAATGTTTACACATTGACCAATACTATAATCAACATTCTTAAATTCATAATCTCCTATAAGTCCACGCAACTTGTCAATACTTGGCACTCTTACCATAACATCGTTTTCATATTCTCTTATTGTTTCAAATTGCAACGGCTCTGGATTATTGGTGTGAGAATATATTTTATTAGCTAAATCACGCATGGTTATTGGTTCTACATTACATATATTGTAAGTTTCTCCATTGGTTTCTGGTTTAAAACTATGTTCAGCTATAATGGTTGCTATATCATCTATCCATGTAAAGCATCTAACTTGATTACCATCACCTATAATTGGTAAAGGATTCATTTTTTTATCAATAATATTAGTTATATAATCAGCAAATACATGACTGAATCCTTGATTCTTCATTGATGTTTCGTGTGGAGTTATAATGTTGAACGGTCTCCAACTCACATAGTCTAAACCATATTGTTTATGGAATGCTAAGCACATACGCTCTCCTAACAATTTGCTAAGTCCATAATCAGTTTTTGGCAAAATGCAAAAGTCGGTTTCTGGTTCTTGACTGTGATGATTTAAGTCTTGTATGCAAGTTTCATAAACCATACTAGAGCTCATATAAACAACTTTGCCTACTCCATGTTTGGCTGCACTTTGGAGTATATTACCTTGTACCATAGAATCATCTGAAATGATATCAGCGCAATAGTGATTAAATCCACCAACACCATATATTTTGGCTGCAGCTAATATGACGGCATCCATACCTTTGCATAAATCTAAATCACGCTCACTAAGATCCTGTTTTATAAATTTATAATCTTTTCCGGCACCAGCACTTGCAACACCATAACGATATAAATTATCAACACCAACAACCTCATGTCCTTGTGCTAATAACTTAGGTATGAGAGCTTGCATTAAACTCCCTTCACTACCAGTTACTAATATTTTCATTATCTATCTCCTTAGTTATTTTTTTCAAAATAATCCCAAATATCAATAATGGGTTTATTTGTTTTAATGTTTTTTAAATAGGTGTGTGGTGTGCATAAAACTAAAACATCACTTTTTTCAAGTGTTTCTTCTAGTGAAACCAAATCATCATCATCAACCAAATCATCGGTACACAAAACCTCTTTAACAATTGGGTTTAAAAATTTCTTTAACTTATAGCTTAATGATGACCTAACATCATCACAATCTTTTTTGAAAGACATACCTAAAAGACCAACTGTTATATTTTTATGGTCATAGCTTTGTTTTATTTTATCTTTAATGTATAAAGCAAGACCTTCATTCACCAACATAGCACTTGTTCCAAGTCCAAAATTATTTTGTGAAAAAGAAGCTAATTGCATTGTATCTTTAAATAAACAAGGACCCGCCGCAAATCCAGGACCAGGTAACCCATCAGCTCTAGGATAATCTTCACTCATAATTTTTCTTATCTTATTAAAATCATATCCAGCTCTATCAGCAATCATGTAAAATTGATTTGCTATAGCAAACTGAATATATCTATATGAATTTAAAAAAAGTTTACTGAACTCGGCTTCCATTGGTTCACATACAATAACCTTAGAAGTTAAATTTAAAAATATTTCACTTGCTCGATTTTCAGCTTCTTTTGTTGTAGCTGAAACTATTTGTGGAAACTTTTTGATTTCTTCGAGTGTTTCACCTTGAACAACTCTTTCAAAACAAAATGCTACATTTGCTTTTTTATTATTCTTTTCTATGAATCTATGTAACCATTCGGTTGTGCCAGGAAAAACAGTTGACCTTAAAATAATAAGAGATTCATCACTGACATATTGCATAATTGGTTTTAGAGTTTTTTCAAAAACACTAAAAGATGGATTTAAAAACTCATCAACGGGTGTTCCTAAAGTTAAAATAAAATCGCTTCCATAATCAGAATCATTTAGTTCTGAACATATATCTAACCTTTTGGAAGATAATGCTTTTTGTAATTCAATGTCTCCATCTGTTTCTGAAAAAGGCATCTTACCAGATAACGCAACATTAACAGCATTTTGATTAATATCATAAGCTACGGTATTATATCCAGAATTTGCTAATGTGACAGCTAAAGGTAATCCTATATGGCCACATCCACCAATAACTACAATTTTATTTTTCATATTATTCTTTTCTTATAATGTCGTCTTCAACACACTTTTCACCATATTGTATCTCTACAATACATAGCATATCCGTGCCTGTATTTTCTAATCGATGCCATTCTTTTCTCCTTACTTTATATTCGGAATGTTGTTTTAACCATTCATGCACAACTTCATCACCATAAGCATCTAGCGTATAAGCTGTGCCTTCACCAGATTCAACATACCAAAATTCGGTTCTTAAGTTGTGATATTGCATTGAAATAGATTTACCAGGCTCAATCATCAATCTTTTAATTTTACATTTTATAGAATCATAGTATGTAATGTATTCCCCCCATCTTCTTTTTACCGATGGGTTTTTCCATTGTTCTAAAATCCAAGATGAACTATTTTTTTTATTATTACCGCCAACACCAAATTCAAATTCAACTCTTGGATTATCTTTGAATCTTTCCATTTCAGGAATATTAGTTGAAGTTCTATCACCACCATTTGCAAAAACAATAGTATAATTTGGCCACATATCAAGTGTCTGTTGTATAGCATCACAAGCTGTATCATCAGAATCATCAAATGATATAACGCTAAGGACATTTTTGAATTCTTTTAGAATAGCAAATCTCTCATCAAATGGCATAAAGCTGTGGCCTTTTTTACGAGACAACCAATCATCAGAATTTAAAGCAATAATAACTCGACCTAATTCTTGACACGCTTTAATACATTCAATATGACCACTATGGACAGGATCAAATCCACCGCTAAATACTATTATTTTTTCTTCTTTCATTTTCACCTCTTATGAATAATCTAATTTCATCTTTAATGTCCATATCATATATGTGTTGCAAAGATTTTTCATCATATGATAAAAAGTCGTCTTGTTTTATAACAAACATTTTATTATTTTTATCCACAACTGAACGATAATTGTTATCATAATGTATGACATAATTATTTAAATCTATTGTAATAGGATATCCATCATCTTTTAATCTTTTTGAAAGCTCAACATCTTCGTTATCACCATTTTTATTATAATATAAAATGTCTTCATTAAATTTATATTTTTCAGCAATGTGTCTTTTTCTAATTAAAAATGTTCCACAAAAAAATAACTTATTACTTTCAACATCATAATCAACCAACTCTGTATCAAATTTGTTATGATAAACGGCTCTGTCCCAATATCTTCCTCCATTTGGAAGATGTATTCTTGTATTTAATACATCAATGGTTGGATTAAATTGTAAAAAATCTATTAAGTTTATTTTGAATTTTTTTGGAAAAAGAATATCATCATCACAATTGATAATAATATCTCCTGTTGATTTTTCAACTCCCATATTTCTCAATTTAGATATATTACCGCTATCAGCTATTTCTTTAGCTTCAACTTTAATTACATCTAATTTGATTTCCGATGTATCACCAACAACAATAATTTCATCTTTGGGTCCACATATATCCATAACAGACCGTAAACCCAAATCTAATATATCTGAACCTCCATTATTTGTAATAAAAATAAAACTTAATCTCATATCATCTCATTCTTTTCATTCTTTCAAGTTTACTATACGCTTCTTCTCTTTTCTTTTGTTTATCAATATCACTTCCAAATAACATGGCCCTCATTTTTTTATATATGCCATCAGTTTCACGAATAATATCCCAACTTTCATATTGGTGTTTTCCTGTCCATCCTATATTATGTTTAAATTTATCTTTTATTTCTGGATTTAAAAATGTTAAATTTGGATCCGACTGGATACCGCCACCAAGATTTTCATTTAAATTGACAAAAGGTAAACTTGTCATTAATAAGGTTCGATAGATAATAAAACCATCATAAGGTTCTCCCATTGGAAGAACCTCTTCAACAGAATAGTTTTGTTTAAATTTTTCATTCCATTTTTTTGTGTCTGGATGTTTTCCATTAAATATCAAAATACCACTTTCAATATGATTTAAGTCATTTGCATATTCCATTTGGCAAGCAAGAAATTTATCACCTAAAACATTTTTGGGCCAATCACCATAAATGTCTTGTTTAAATATACAATCACCATCAAGCCAAATCAGATAATCATCATTATTATTTTCTAACATATGCTGTATAACCATACCTTTATGACTAAACCTTACCGTCATTGTTTTTACATATTCAGCATGTGTTGTCTTATCTAAATATTTTTGTTTCCAAAATTTATGATTTGGAATAGCTTTATCATAGTCAATCCAGTGTATATTACTATGTTTCTCAACAGGAGTAAATCCTTCATAATATATTTTAGCGTGAAATTTATTATAGTAATTTGATAATTTTATGAAAGTTTTAATCCATGTTTTACCATAAAGTTCATAACCCGATTTATTAAATGTTGTAAAAAATATTATATTGTTTGAGTTTTTTCTTTGCTCTTGCATATATTTTTCCATACTTCTCCAAGAAGTATAGTCGGATCCACCAGCAATACTTGCACCCGAATGAATCAATACATTTTTATTTCTTACATCAGAATCTAATATAAATTGTACTTCATCATTTGAAATATAATTTGTTTCATTTACATTATAATATTCTCGAACACTTGTATGAAGACCGTGCATACCCCAAGAAATGGCTTCTTTGTCATTAATAAACTGACACTCAAATAACATATTATCCATTGCTTTTTTGATAATTGGGTGATTTGGTTTAGCACCAAAAAAGTAGTTTGATATATTATTTAACTCACGCATCCAAACAGCTTCTACATTTGGATTAATAAATGATGAAATATTTTGATTGCAAGTAATATCTAAATCTGAATAATATCCACCATGAATATAAACAACAGCGAGACGCCAAAAATCAGCTCGCATAATTGGAAGTGGAAGTAAATGATATTGTTCATGGATATCTTTACCAAAGTGCTCTAGTATAAAATTAGAACATTGGTCATCATCCATGAATTTAATTTGAAGTTGTGGATTAGAGATTTTCCAGGAATCAGCTTGTTTTTTAACTGATCCTGGAATATCTTTTGTTTTCCATGTTTGCCATAATATAGAAGGAATCATAATATAAATTTATTTAATTAAGTTTAATCAGTAAACACATAGCCATAAGCACCATTATTAACAACATATAAAATTTTATCAGTAGAAACAATTGTATGGTTACCAATATTAGATGGCTTCCAGATAGTACCATATACACTCGAATTATCAATAGACCAATTTAAAACTTTGTAATATTCACCTTTTGTGCCTGTTGGGTCAGCAGTCCATGCCTGAGGCCAATAGAAATTAACACCACCATCAGCAACATATGTTTTACCTGCTAAAGCATAAAGATTACCATTTCCATCTTTTACATCTTCTGTAAATAATACTTTTTCAGGAACATCTACGCTAACATTTTTCCAAGCATCTGTATAAACTTGTAAAGCTGTTTCATCTTTATTGTATCGAACAAAACCTTCTTTACCTGTTGTTGCAGGAACAAATGCTGATGTTGTTGATGTTGTTTCTTTTTGATAAACAGCTGAAACTTTATAAACCCTATCTGATCTGACATAGTCTTGTACACTACTATTTTCATATTTTCCAGTTCTGAAATCACCAAGGTCGGCTTCTCTACTTGATAGATCACTAGGTAATCCACCTGCCCAAGACCAACCAACGGCAGTTTCAGAACCATCGTCATTTACTCTAAATATTCCAGTAATATTATTAACTGCTATTGACCTAGACCAACTAACACTTGAGGGTTTAGCAAGACCACCATCACCCATAATTGCAGCAATTTCGGTTGGACCAAGATCGTTGGTGGTGCTGTCATTATTTTTTAATTCAACAAAATAAGTACCGGCTCTTAGAGTATTTTGTTCTCCTCCACTGGTGTTTGTACCTGTTACCTGACCATAGTAATGATTAGCATAGGTAAAATATAATCTATCGCCAACTGATTTAAATCCAGGAGCAGAAACAGATGTATCCGATAAATCTACCCAAGATGCCCAACTATTGGATGCTCCAGAGCTAGTAAAATAGAATACCATACGAGTTTCACCGGTACTATTATCCGTTTCAGCAAACTCAATACCATAAAGACCGGAGATACCTGGGAAATTATTATTTGTTACTGCTGTTGTTGTAACATTTTCTGTCGCAACTGTTGGTGCGTGAAGCCAATGACCACCTGATCCATCTAAGTTACCATTTAAATCAAGAACACCTAAATCACCATAGTAAGCTAACGCTGATGATGCAGCTGGTGTAATTGTATTTGAATCAAGTAATAAATCACCGATTAAGAATGTTGGTGTTATAAGACCATCTGGTGTACCAACCAAACGAACATAGTTATTTACATCACCAAACTGAATAGCATGGTCAATATATAAATCGTACCATGGTATTGTTTTTGAACCTAAATCATAAGCTGAAGCATATGCGGGTATTACATCAGTTTGAAGGCCAGTCATGCTATTTTTTCTTGCTACAACATTGTTATTATAATGGTCCGATAATTGTATTCTGATAGTATCATCCGATGGCCTCCAAACTCTGACATACTCATCACCTTGGAATGTAATGTTGTCGCTGGCGGTGAAATATTGACCTGAAATGTCAAGTTGTGCTGAGTTTGCCGTAGCAGAGGTAGAAGTATTAAACAGAATATACGGGCTTCTGTTTACCCAACTACTAGAAGGTGAATCATAAATTAAAAAATTGCCGCCAGATACACTAGAGACGGTTACATCACTTAAATCAGCAATAGAGTTTGACGATAGGTCAGCAATACCACCACCACTTGATTGTGCTACCCAAGCAAAGTCTGAACCGTTCCATGATAGAACTTGACTAGAAGATGCGCTTGATAAATTCAAGTGTGTATTAACATCTGAATCGGTATAACCAGCATTGTCTATCCAAGCATAATCTGAACCATTCCATGATAGAACATAACCACTGGTTGGGTTTGATTGGTTTAGGTGTGCATCGACATCACTATCGCTATAATGTGCGCCTGATGAAGCTGAGTTAGCAGCAGCAAAAGCTGCATTAGCGTGGTCATATGCACCTTCTTTTTCTAAAGGATGACCACCAGCGGTGGATCCATCCATAACAACAACCGTGTTCTTACTGGTATCAACAAACAGTTCACCAGCTGCACCCGTTTCTGATGCTAAATTTGCGGTTGTATCTCTTCTAAATTGTAGGGTTTTTGCCATTTTAGTGAATCCTTAAAAATTGGGTATTTTAAATAATATCTATATTTATAAAAAATTCATAGTGTAATCTTTATTTTTCTATAAAGATGTTGCAAATAACGATGTTCGAGTAAAATCAAATGTTGTATTACTTGAACTAGGTGTAACCGTCAATAATACACTTCCACTTGATATACTTGAATTAGCGGTAAATAAAACACCGCCAGAATATATTGTTGCATACTCGGTCATATAAACAGTTGTATCATCATGTGTAAGTAATATTTCTGTTACATGAACATTCGATGATTCGTCTGTTGCTTGTATAATATACTTTGCTGACCTATAATCAGTAATTAAAAAACTATCAATTGTTTGGTCAGCCGTTGTTGTTGTTAGTGTTGTAGTACCATCAATTAAACCAGTATTAGCATTTAATGTTAAAACTCCATTTACTCTAGTGTTTCCTGAAACTGTTGCTTCAGTGACACTTAAAGTAACGCCATCAAATGTTAAGTTTGCACTCGCACCAAATGAGCCACCATCATTATATTGTAATTCTGTGTCTAATCCTGACGGTTGAGCTTGACTAATTAAGCCTAAGGTGTTTGCATCTGTTTTATAATACAGAACACCATCAGCATAATTTATTGCTAACTCTCCGTTTGCTAATACTCCTAATGAAGGTGTTGCGCCTGTATCACCAGAACTTCTGATTGTAATTGTGGTATTTGACATTTACAAGACGCCTAAAAAGTTCCACCGTTTGGCCGAATTTCTAATAAAGATGTATCGGTTATACTTTTACCTTTTTTTCCCTCATTAATTCTTACACTTTTTGTTTTTCTTTTTTTTGATTTTGGTATCATTAGTTCTAAGTTAGCATTAGTTTCAACCAATTGTTCATTCATTTTTTTTAAGTCATTAAATTCTTTTAATAGACTTTTTTTATCTTCTTCAAGACTTATTTTATCTTGTTCAAGCTTAGACAAAGATTCAATTTGTTGTTTCAATGTAGCAATTGTTTTTGATTGCGAATTTACAGCCGTTTGCAATCTTTGTCTTTCAACATCAACTGTTGGTTTTTTGCTAATTTCCTCAGTTTTAACTCTCAACTCTTCTTTAGTCTTATCTAACTCAACCTGAAGGCTTTGAATTTCTGTTTTAATTTTTAAATTTTCATTACCAATTTCAGTTGCTTCAGCGAACCGTTTTTCAAGTTCGCTGATTTTGTTGTCTTTTTCCTGTATGTTATTATTAACACTTTCAGCCATCTTAAGTTGTGTTTGAAACAACAAATTCTGTTTTAAAACCGAATTTAAATTGTCCAAAATAACATCATTATAAACTTCAATAAATTGTTTTGTATCCATAACAAACTCCTATATTACATACTATACTATTTAGAACGACCCTCCACTCAAATGTCCAAATACAGGAACTCCTGAACTATTAATTTGTAACACATGACCTTCTGTTGATGAAGAAACAGCCGTAACTGCACTTGTTCCTTGACCTAATAAAACACCATTGTTTGTTAATGTTGTAGCGCCCGTACCACCATCAGCAACTCCTATAGCAGCCGATAGATTGGAAACCGTACCACCTTCTATATTAGCAACTAAAGTACCAGTTGAGAATCCTGATGGATTGACTGTGTTAGCTGCATCGGGTTCGGTTGTACCACCAACCAAGATTTTAAATTTACCAGAATCAGAAGCGTCTCGGAAGAAAGTAGCATATTTTTGTGTACCATCATTATAGGTACCATAGAAACCTATGTCTAGTGCATCAGCAAGGTTGTTATTTGCATACTTAACTAACGAATCTTGAACTGTTATTGTTTCTACATCTGTTGTAACAGTATTGCCAGAAACAACTAGATTACCAGTAACAGATAAATCACCAGAAATTGTACCACCCGAAGTTGTTATAGCCGTATTCGCCTTATCAAAAGCTCCATTAGCATGAGCATAGGCACCATCAGCTGTATTTTGTGCAGTGGTTATATTTGAAGCGTTTGTGTTAGCCTGTGTAAAGGCACCTTCAGCGTGTGTCTGAGCTGTATTAGCAGCGTTAAAGGCACCGTTAGCATGAGCATAAGATGAACTTGCTGTTGTCTGAGCTGTATTAGCAGCATCAAAGGCACCGTTAGCATGGTCATAAGCGCCACTACTACTAGAAGCTGTGTTAGCAGCATTAAAGGCAGCCTGAGCATAATCATAAGCTGTTTTGGTTGAATTTGCAGTAGAAACTAAAGTTGTTGAATTGCTATCTACACCATCATACAATTGAACAATACCGGTTTCGGTTGTGCTTGCAACTCTGATATCGGTATTTACAACCGTTGAAATTCTACCATTTGATTCTATGAATATACTAGGAACAACAACTGTATTACCAAACCAACCATTAGCAGTAAGTAGTGATGTATTACCTCCAGTTGCTGTTTCTAAATCTTCTGAACCAGATTGGTCGCCTAAGTCTTCTGTAAATGCAAGACTGATTGTTGTATAATCGAAAGAATTTGCTGTGTTAGCCTGAGCAAAAGCCGCATCAACATATGTATTACTTGCAATTTGATGATATGTAGAACCGTCATTAGTGAATGTCCAAACATCATCTGTTTCATTCCAAATAACTCCAACATTTGCTGAAGAACCTCTATCAACTTCAATACCAGCGTTTTCTGATGGCGCCGAACCTTGTGGGATATCAGCATTAAGAGTGATAATATTATCACCAAGATTTACTGTTGTTGTATTAGCGTAAGTGGTTTCACCAGAAACGGTTAAGTTACCAGTAATAACCATGTCTTGTGATTGAACAGTTCCAGAAGCAGTAATATCTCCTGTAATATCAATATTACCTGTTCCGGTTATATCATTACCATTTAAATCTAAATTACCACCTAATTGAGGTGTTGTGTCAGAAACAACATCTGTTGATATACTGTTTGTTGTAATTGCAGTAATACGACCATTTGCAGCTAGTGTTACTGATGGAATAGCTGTTGCACTTCCATATGTTCCTGCTGAAACTGAGACATTTGTAACATCGGTGTTAGCCTGAGCAAAAGCACCGTTAGCATGGTTATAAGCGCTATCTAATCTACTATTTGTTGTAGTGATATTTGAAGCGTTTGTGTTCGCCTGAACAAAAGCGCCGTTAGCGTGGTCATAAGCACCATCAGCTGTTGATTGTGCTGTTGTTATATTTGTTGCATTTGTGTTTGCCTGGTCGAAAGCACCTTCAGCGTGTGTCTGAGCAGTAGCTGCATTGGTAGTAGCTGTGTTCGCCTGACTATATGCTGAATCCAATCTATCAGCATCAGCAATAGGTGAATATGTGGAACCATCATTAGTAAATGTCCACTTATCATCTGTTTCATTCCAAATTAAAGATACATTTGCTGAAGAACCTCTGTCAACTTCCATACCAGCATTTAATGTTGGTGCCGAAGCTTGATTAATAGCAGCGTTTACAGTAAAGATGTTATCGCCAAAATTAACAGTTGTTGAATTTACATAAGTTGTTTGTCCTTGAACAGTCAAGTTACCAGTAACAGTAGCGTCACCAGAAATTGTACCACCAGAACTTGAGAATTTAGTATTAGCCGCATCAAAAGCACCATTAGCATGAGCGTAAGCTGAATCTACTCGACTATTTGTTGTCGTAATAGAACTCGCATTGGTGTTAGCCTGTGTGAAAGCACCCTCAGCATGTGTTTGAGCGGTATTGGCCGCATTAAAAGCACCATTAGCATGACTGTAAGCTCCGTCAGCGGTTGACTGAGCAGTAGCTGCATCGGTTACACCGGTGTTAGCCTGT
>Ga0181570_10001673_pt1 | contig 18827 bp, 12 predicted proteins | sample 101ome_18_FD_148667 | JGI IMG/M metagenome (GOLD analysis project Ga0181570, IMG submission 148667) | Coastal salt marsh microbial communities from the Groves Creek Marsh, Skidaway Island, Georgia - 101406AT metaG (spades assembly) | ecosystem: Environmental > Aquatic > Marine > Intertidal zone...
TTCTCTGTGAAACCGGCGGCGCCCAAACCCTAACTAAACCCTAATATACTTATCACAAGTACCACACAAAAAAGCACTTTTTCTCAAATATATCGTAGTATCGCACGCGTAAGTTCCGATATAGGAATTCTTGGACCTCTCAACTTTAGGGCATGGACGAACACACGCGGGTTTTTTGTCCGCGCGCGCGCGGCTGGTGCCCTCGCGCCGGTCCGCAGTCGACGCCGCCGACGTACGCGACGAGCGCCGTCGCGCGAACCGCCCGACCTCGATCGTTCGCGCCGGGTTCGCGCGTCCCATTCCCGTCGGTTCCGTCGATCGATCGTTCGTGACGGTGACCCGACGAGCCGCTTGAACGCTGTCAACGCGATGATGATGATGACTCCGATGCCGACGTCCAAGCCGACGACGCCGACCGACGCGCGAACGACGCCGTCGTCGATGCGTCGCGAGTGTAAACGACGCTCCGCGGTGGTCGTTCGCGCGTCCGCGACGACGACGGAGCCGTCGCGGGTGCAAGAACGAACGCCCGGGAAGAAGCGCGTCGTGGTTCTCGGCAGCGGATGGGGCGCCGTGAGCTTCGTCAAGGCGCTCGAAGCCTCGGCGCCGTACGACGTCACGCTCGTGTCGCCGAGGAATTACTTTTTGTACACGCCGTTGCTCCCGGGCGCGGCGACGGGGGCGGTGGAGGACCGGTCCATCGTGGAACCGATTCGTAGGCCCATCTCGGCCAAGGGGTGGAAGTACTTTGAAGCGAACGCGTTGGGCGTGGACGCGGGTAAAAAAACGGTGCTCTGCCGCGGGTCCGATCACACGTTTCAAGACGAGGATGAACTGAAATCGAGCGAGTCGTGGAAGACGTTTGAGCTCGAGTACGATTATCTCGTGACGGCGGTCGGGGCGGTGCCTAATACATTCGGCGTGCCGGGCGTGATGGAAAACGCGATGTTCTTCAAGGAAATCGGAGACGCGGCGAGGTTTCGACGCGAGGTGAATGAGAGGTTCGAGTGCGCGACGCTTCCGGGAGTGCCGAAGGAAAGGATTAAAGAGCTGTTGACGTTTGTGGTCATCGGCGCCGGTCCGACGGGGGTTGAGCTCGCGGCGGAGTTGTACGACATGGTGTACCAAGACGTCGCCAAGACGTTTCCGCGTCGGTTGCTCGAAGACGTCAGCATTCAAATTATCGATCTTCAAGAAAAGATTTTGTCGGCGTACGACAGACGCATCGCCGAGTACGCCACCGATTTCTTCAAGAGAGCGAACATTACGTGCTTGCTCGGCGCGGCGGTGAAGGAGGTGAAGGATGGCGCGGTGGTGATTTCTGACGTTGACGGTAGCAACGTGCGCGAGATTCCGTTTGGTCTCGCCGTTTGGTGCACGGGCATCAAGCTCAACCCGCTGTGTGAAAAGATTATCGATTCCCTTCCGGAGGGTTCGCAAGAAAACAAGCGATCCCTTCTCACGGATAAAAACTTGCGCGTCAAGGGGAGCAACGGTACCATTTTCGCTGTGGGCGACTGCGCCACCATCGAGCGTCCGCGTTCGTTGGCCAAGGCGGAAGAACTCTACCGCGAAGCGGCCAAGTGCACCCCGGATGGCGACTGCGAGATTGATCTTTCCAAGGATAAGGTTAAGCAAGCGCTCTCGAGCGGCATGGAAGAGTTCCCGCACTTGGAGGAAATTTACAACCGCGTCGACGACGTCTTCAAGCAATTTTCTTTGGGTTCCGATCGCATGACGTACCCGCAGTTCCGATCCATGCTCGAAGACGTCGACAAGGGTCTTCGCGCGCTTCCGGCGACTGCACAGGTTGCCAAGCAAGAGGGCGAGTACCTTGCAGCCTTCTTCAACGAGTGTGCGGGTGATGACGAGAAGATTACGCGAGGAGAAGCGCGATTCGACTACGTCCACAAGGGGTCCCTTGCGTACATCGGCAAGGACGCCGCCGTTGCCGATATCCCGGGCTTTGCCATCGTCAAGGGTGTCGCCGCTGGTCTCATCTGGAAGTCCTTCGAGACCATCTCTCAAGTCTCTCCGCGTAACGTCTTACTCGTCGCCGCGGACATGGTGAGAACCAAGCTTTTCGGTCGCGACATTTCACGCATCAATTAAAACTGTTTCGTTTCACTCAACCCGCTACATTACAAACTAGCCGGCCATTCTTACTGTAGCATCGTATTGGAGTTTTAATGGTATTAAACTTATAAAACTTGAGTATATCACATCGTGTCGTGTTTTAGAGTGCGGTAATTTACGCGGCAGCTCTTCTCGAGCGTCTCGGCGGACTCGGCGTCGCCACCTTGAGGAGCTGTTCCTCCTCCGGAGCGACATTTTCTTGGTCGTCGTCAACCACGAGCGTCTTCGATTCAACCGGTTCGTCAACCGTCGTCGTCGCCGCGTTGTCATCGTTTCCTTCTCTCGCCTCTTCAGCCGCGTCCGTCGCTTCGCCTTCGACGATTTCAGGCTTATCTTCGCCCTCGGCCATTTCCTCCTCCTTTTGAATGTCGGTAATTTCCACCGTTTCTCTACCTTCAGCTCTCGCAGAGACGTTGTACGCTGCAGCTTTTTCGACGTGCGCCTCGTTGAGCTTTGTTTCGAAAGCTTCGACGAATTGACGAACCTCGGGCTTGGAAGCGCGCTTCGCTTTGACGCACATCGAGACGAAGCACGCATGCACTTCGTGATCGTACAACGCGCCTTCGTAGAGCTTCCAAGCGTCGACAAACTTTTTAAACGCTCGTTCGCTGAGGTTGAGCTGGGAGATGCAAAATGCAATGTCTCTCGCCGGCTTGGACGTCTCGGCGAGCACCGCCTCGGGGAATCTCGCACACATTTTCTCGCAGATGGCTTCGGCTTGTCTATCCTTGTCGATGAAGCCGACGAGTCGAGTCATGATGCGCTGGAATGCCTCGGGTGAAATGTCGGCATCAGACGACAATCTCGAGAGGAGGTCCGTGAGCAAGTTGTAAATCGGGTTGCCGTGCTTTTGTGAGAGCTCATGGAAGAAGAGCTTAGCCACGCCGGCGACGCGAGGATCGGGATCTTCGAGACATCTCGCCATTTCGCTGATGTGCCCCTTCACCTTCATCATGTCGTTCAACACGAGGTGCGACAACACCGTAATGGCGTGCTGACGAACGCTCGAGTCAGAGTCATGGAGCGAGTTGCCCCATTCCTTGATGCCGTACAAATGTTCGGTCCACGGCTCGACGGCGTTGGGGAATCTGAAGGCCAAATCACCGAGGGCGACCAAGAGCGCGGCGCGCGTTCCCTTGTCGGATTCCGCCTTGAGTCGAGTAAACACCAACTTGAGGTGAGCTTCGCAAAAGTTGACATCCAAGACCATGAAGCGAGTGAGCGCGGCGAGCGCGGAGCCTCGCAAAAGCTCCGGTCCTTGGGTCACCGACGGATGCGAGCAGAGCTGGACGACGAACGGCGCGTAAATGGCAACCAAACCGCGGGCGGCGCCCTTCTTTGTGGCGAGCAGCTCAGCCTCCGCCTTTTCACGCGTGGCGTCCAACAACAAGTCCTCGGCGACAGCGCCTTCACCCATGGCTGCCGCGAGGTCGTCATCTTTGCCCGCTTCCTTCGCTTCCGCAGCCTTTCGGTCGCGTGTGATTCTCGCCTGTCTCACGGCTCGAGCGAGCTTTTCAATGTGCACCAAATGCTTGAGTGAAATTTCGCCGAGCACGAAGAGAAACCTCGCGAGAACGGCGGTCGGAATCTTATCCATCGAATTGCCGTTGAAGGTTGCCGAGGCGAACGCCTTGATGACTTCCGAAGACGCATGTTCCGGGTCCGGGTGAAGAGAGTAGAGCGCCGAAATGGCCTGTTCAGCAGACGGGAACCAAGCGCGACCGGCGAGCGGCGCCGACGGGTGGAGCACCTTGGCCAATGCGCCAAACACTGGATGGTTGAGTTCCAAAGGTTCGCCATCTTTGCCTCGGACGACGGTGAGCGCGAAGCACGCGGCTCTGCACAGAATGGGAGACTTCTTTTCGCCAGAGAGTGCGGCGTCGATGGCGGCGCACACGGTGCCCAAGTGTCCTTGGATAATCTCAGGGCTCGTGCGAGCGCACATGGACAAAATGTTCAATGCGGCAGCCTTGCGGTTGTTGGAACATTCGTCACTGGAAACGTTGGACCACAGGGTCTTCATGATGCCGCCGTTCGGCGACAATCGCCCAGAGGTGACGAGCGCCTTGAGCACATCCTCGAGAGACGCGAGCTCGCCGAGAGCTGCGGTCGCGGCGAGTTCGCTCAGACCGGCGGCAGCAACCATCGGGGTCTCGGCGTTCGACAAGTAGAGCACGTCGACGGCCTCGACGACAGCATCCTTGATAACTTGATCGCGTGCGAAAATCAAACCGAGTAGTCTTCGCACGCCTTCGGTGGAACCGTCGACGTTGAACTGACGCATGCGGACCAACAGACCGATCGCCTCGGTAACATCAGATGCGACGGAAGACGTCAGCAAGTTGCACAGGTTGGCGACCGTACTCGAAAGTTGCACGGTGAAACCGAGCGCAGTCTTCAACGCCGCCACCATGGTTCTGACAGCCTCGATGCCGCCGTTGAGATGTACGGCGGCGTTCGCGTCACCTTGTTGCGGCGCCGCATCCTCCTCTTGCTTTACCTCAGTCTTTTCTTCAATTTCATTCGTCTCTTCGTTCGCGTTCTCTTCGTCTGCGTTCTCTTCAGGCGGCGGAGTCATCGACGCGAGCTTGGCTTCGTAATCCTTGAGCGACTCGGCAAACGTCGCCGACGGCAACTGTGGAGCGAACGGGTTGAAACCGAGAAGTGTCGCCAAGAGACCCATTGCAGCCTTGCGCACGAGAGCTCCCTTATCGCTCAATCGACCGATGGCAAGATCGGTGACGACGAGCCAGTGCGACAGCGGGATAGCCTTGGCCTCTGCCATGGTGGCCCACGTGTTCAACACTCGAGCGCGAGTAAAGGCGCTCGTGTCGTGCACGCGCTCAACCAAAAGGTCCAAAAACCCTTGTTTAGTACGGAGAAGTGGCGCGGTGGCGTTGTCGTGATGATCGCTGACGGCGACGACATCTTTTTGAGAGATGAGAAGATGACCGAGGACGGAGACGATGGCTGAACGCAACGAGTACGCCTCGCCGTCGAGGTGAGGCATGAGCACAGACATGTTCGTCATCGTCGTTTTCGGCATGCGTTCGGCGATTTCGCTCAGAAAGTTACCCACGCATCGAACGCCGACCGCATCAGACGCTTGCTGAAGCTTGTAATCGTACGGATCGACTCGGCCGACTTCACGAATCAACGCCGCGGCGAGATGCGCGTTCTCAAATCTGTCCGCCGCCGTACTCGCGAGCTCAGCAATCGGACCGGGAAGATGTTCGTACTTGTTCAACAAGTGAATCAACGCCGTCGTGACTTGCTCGAGCTGTCCCCACTTGAGCGCACACGAACCGAGCATTTGAAACGTCGCTTGTTTCGTAACCTTGCTCTTCAGCGCCGCCGGATTTTCCAGACACATCGAACCGAGACGAACAAAGAGTCGAAGGAAATCTTCCTCCGGTTGTTTCGGTCTGAAAACTTGCCAAAGATCGATATCGAGCGCCCCCGCCATGACGTGCACGATTCGCTCGCGCTGTTCATCCCACTTCCATTCGACGAGTTGTTGCTTGGATGACTTTTTCCCCTTGCCCTTTGCGCCCGGCGCCGGCTTCTCCGCCACCGCCATCGCCGCGTTTTCCTTGGCTTCCTTTTCACAAATCTCACACGCATGAAAGATAAACGTCGCGTACACCTTGAGCGCTTGACGATAACTCGCCATGGTTTCTGCGTTTTCCTCGACGGCGCCCGCGCCTCCGACGACGAGCGCCGTCACGCTCGCGCTCAGCACGCTCAAGTTGGAACACAACGCATCAATCAGTCGGATTCGCTCAACCGGCGTGAGGTCGAGGAATTGCCTGCACATTTAAACACCATCAATCGATCGATCAGTCAGGGAGTCACGCGCGCGCGCACGAGTCGACACGAAATCATTTTCAATCAAACGAACAGACGCACGCACCAACACAACCCGTACGCCGCCCCCAAGACGTCGTCATTCGTCACCAAATCCTCCGCCTCCCCGTCACACAGCGCCCGAACGCACGCCTCGACCTCATCGGCGCGTTCATCGGCGCACATCCCGGCGACGTCGAGCGGCTTCTTGACGAAGACGTGCGGCGTCTCAACGCTCGCGTCGTATTCACCCGTCTCTGCATCGCGCCCCGCGAGCGACGCGAACGTCGGCGGGACGGTGAACTCGCGCATGATTAGATGCGGGGAAATTTTCTGGACGCGTTCGCGACGGTCGGGCGTCTGCGCGGTCGTCGCGTCGGCGTGTGGCGCCGCGAGCGTCGTCGTCGGGTCGGGTGTGAATCGAAACGACTTTGCGTCGTACCCCCTGGACTAGTGACGAGTCATGAACCCTAAACGTCGACGGTAGTATGTATAAACAGTATGGTTAGTTGCCACAGGCTTCAAGGGTTGCTGACTCGCGCGCGCGCGACGCGAGACGACGACGCGACGCGACGGACGACGCGCGCGCGCGGTGTACGCGTGCACGGCGAAGAGAAGGGCCCGTCACGACAACGGAAGGATTTCGAACACGCATCGCGCGTGACACGCGACCGGGGCGCGTGGCTTTTAACTTTTGATTTTTGAATCGGTCGAGCGAAAGGCTTTGTCGAACGAACGCATCATGCCGCCGAAGAAGACGACGTCGACGACGAAGAAGAAGGCGCCCGCGGCGAAGAAAACGACGGCGACGAAGAAGAAGGCGACGCCGGCAAAGAAGAAGCCGGCGGCGAAGAAGAAGAAGAAGACGAAGAAGAAGACGGCGGCGAAGAAGAAGACGGATGCGACGCCGAAGAAGGAGTACGATTTGATTGGGCAAAAGAGAGATTCGCCGGATGAAACGGATCCTTTGCGCAAGTTTTACGAGTCGTTGAGAAAGCAAAATCCGTCGAGCGTCATGGCGGAGGTTTGGTTGATGGAACACGGGCTGTTGGAGAGTCCAGAGGCGCAGAGAGACGCGTACAAGAGGTTTCTGAAGAGCAAGGGTAAGGCCGTTCCAAAGCTCGTCATTAAAAAGGTGAAGACTGAGCCGAAGGCGGAGGTTAAAAAGGAGCCGACGGAGGCGGCGAAGGCTGTCGCGGATGACGACGATTCGGATGACGATGTGCCGTTGGCGAGAAAGATTGACGTCAAGGCTTGATTCAACATTGTCGAGAGCAAGACGACGCGTCGCGCGAAGCCGAGTTTCACATCCGAGTGAAAACGAGAACGAGAGCGAGAGCTTGACGAAAAGTAACACTAACTTGTACCTAGAGAGACGGTTATTCAATAAATATTACCGATAGACTGTTATTGAACGCACGGTGCGACCGGCACCTCTCGTGCATCGCGTCCATCCGTCACCAAAGACGCGTCGCGGTAAATATAGACACCTCAGTCGCCGCCTCGTGTTCGCCGCGGTGCTCCTCGTCCCGTCTCGAGATCGACCGGGAACGATGCGTGAGGCGACGTACGAAACCGTCTATGACATCACCAAGGAGCAGTACTACGACCTAATGCTATCCAGCGCGTTTCAACGCGACGTGCACTTGCACGGGTTAAAGATGAAGATTTGGAACAACGTCGACGAGTTCCCGCAACCGAGGGCGCTGCGGCGTCGTGCGTACTCCGAACCGACGCTCAGACTTCCGCAATGGATGGCGCGGTTCGCACAGCGGTCTCAGGCGTACACGGAGTACTCGGATTTCGATCCAGAGACGCTGAGTCGTCGCACGCGCGTGGTTCCGCGAATCGGCGCCAACGTCATGAACTTTCTCGTCGAAGAGCGCTACGTCGACGTGGACGGCGACGCGGGTAAGTGTAAAGTGATTTCCAAGGTGCAGATTCACGCGAAAATTCTGTTTTTTCGAAACTTGTTTGAAAAGTGGATACTGGAGCAGAGCGAAGAAAAGGTTGAGGAACGCGACTCGTACGTCAAGACGGCGTTGAAGGAGCACGCTTTCGATCACTTGCTGACGTACGTCGGTGAAGAGGAGGCGAACGATGTCAAGGCGACAAACGAACAGACCCGCCAATTGTTCGTGAAACCGATGTTTGCGACGTTAGCGCTGGCGGTGGTGAGTCAGTTGGCGTCGGCAAAGCGACGAGAACGCGCGGGATGACGAGGCGGCGTTCCTACTTAGTGATTAGTGAATAGCGACACTCATTCTTTCTAGCATATTCGAATACAAAGTCAACTCTCTAGATAGCTATTCCATTCGACCACGATGGTTCCTGGGTCTAATTGTGCGACATCCACGCGTCGTACTTGTGTTTTACCACGTTGAGAATGGGTTCGATGTTTACGAGCACGTTTGACTCTGGACCGAGAACTTCAATCGCCCCGCAACGACCGTGGTGCTGGGCCAAACTCAGACCACTGAGACAGTAGCACGTGTGATAGTGATCACGACCGGTTCCAGGCTTATCGCGTAAACCTCCCGCACCGTTCTCGGATTGACAACAACCCAAAATCCAGCCTTGCAGCGCGCCGCTCGCAAACGGTGAAGAAATTTCGCTAGGGTCGGGCGGGAAAACCGTCGCCGCGCATATCCCCATCGATCGCGGTCGTTGCACCGCGCCGTGCTGGCCGTCATCGTCGAGCTCGGACGCGCCCGTCCTCGAAACCGCCCTGCCACTCCTGCGAATAAACTGCGATAGTAACTCTTCACTGCATCGTTCCAACAGAGGAAAGCAACCGCCTTGCCAGAATGAATAACACCCATCCACGAGCTTGTTCGTTCGCCCGTTGAATCCACCTTCGACTTCACCTTGTCTATTCGCGAGCCATCTCTCGAGGTTGCCCAAATCGAGCGCATCCGCGGCGTCGGCCAATGCGCACGCCGCCAAGCCGCAAAACGTATAACCGCCGTGCGCCTCGCCCCGCGGTTCACCCCCAATTCCGCCTTCATAGCTCTGACACCGCGCGACGAACTCCCCGACTCCCCTCGTGAGTTTTTCGTCGAGCACACCGCACGCGTGCGCGACCGCCAACGCGGCGTACGATCCTCGCACGTCGCTCTCCCCGCCGTCGTGTACGCGAAAACCGCCGCTCGCCTCATCCTTGAGCGACAACAAAAACGCATACATGTCATCCTTCACAATGACACTCCGCGCGTCATCCGTTCCAATCGTCATCAACGCGCACGTCGCCGCGTACGTCGTCGCGACGTGCGGCATTTGCCCCGGCCCGCCTCCGAATCCGAAACACGCTCTCGCCCCCGTCGCGTCGCTCGCTCTACAACTCTTCAAAAACCGCACGCAATCAGACGCCAGCGTCGCGTCTCGCGACGGGAGATCGACGCCCAAGAGCGCTAGACCGTGCACGCACCAGTACACGATCCACGCTCGGCTCGCGTCGAGTTCGGTGAACCCAGTCGGGAGCGTTCGCAACCCACTCAGTAAATAATCCACGTGTGCTTCGCGACTGAGTGCGTCGACGGAAGCGCCGGTGGAGGCGTCGAAGGAGGCTCGACGCTCGTAAATCTCCCGCGCCAAGTCTTCCAGCTCATCCGTGGCGGTGACGGAGGCGGACATGCCGACAGCCAACGCGAGCGTGGGTCTGTGTGCGGTTGTCGAGTCGGTTGACTCGCGCTTTTGTTTGTTCGAGAACGAAGACGCGTCGGAGAGGCGAAAAGAGTACCGCGTGAATTGAATCAATGATGTGTACGAAAACAATACGAACTAGTGGTGCTAAAGAAAAGAATACGCGAGCCAAAGCCGCGAGATGTCGCCAACTGAAATAAAGCGACAATAAATCAAAGCGGTTCGAGGACGCGTCTGAAATACTCGACGCTGACGAACCGAACCATGTTGAGCGGCACCTGCCTCGCCGTCGTCGGAACCAATCCCTTGTACACGGCGGAGATGCCCTCGCGCCGAACCGTCTTTGCGATGCAATCGAACGTCCCGGTGTACGGCATTTTACCCTGCTCATCCGCCTTCATGCTCATCAAACGCGACTTGGCCAAATCGATGGGATTCGACGTCAACGCCGCGACGACGCCCGCCGCGAACGACGCCCCCGTCTGCGTCATCAACCCATCTTCCATCGACGTGTGATCCAGTATGTAATGTTTCGCTTGGTCGTACACCGCCATCTGACTCGCCGTGACGATCATCGCTCGATTCACCGTCGGCGCGCACCCTCTCCACAGCGCCGCCGGCCCTTCCTCTCGCGTCACCCTAATCAACGCATCCATCCCGTTTCGATAGTTTCTACGAAGTTCCGCCGGTAACCGCCCATCCGCCTGCATTCGCACCATGGCCAAATCCGCCGGGTTACCCACCGCGGCACCGATCGCGCCCGCACCGATGCCACACAGCGTCATCTTCCAAAAGGGCAACTTTGCGTCCGCGCCGTCCACCTCTGGTTCCCTCAGCGCGCGCTTTAACACGTCGTACGCGCCGAATTTCGTCCCGATGAAGGATGCCTGGCGCATGAGCGACGCCGAGAGCCCTTTGTAGAGCGCGAATACGCCCTCTTGGCGAAGGACGTGAGCACCGGTGGCGAACATGCCGGGCGCTTTGGCGCCGCCGTGGAGTTGCATGCGCACCTTGACGAGGTCGATCGGGTGCGTGACGGCGCCAGACATCATCGCGCCGAGGGATCCGCTGGCGAAACCTTTCCAAGCGGCCGGACCGCTCGGTTGTACCTGCCCCACCGCGTTGGTGCTCATGGTCGTGACGACCGAGGGTGGGTGGGTGTGAGGGTCGATGGATAAAGATGCCGCCTTTGAAGCGCTTTTTTATGGAATTCGTCGTTTGGGCGTCGAGTCAACTCGTGAACTGTGCGTGAATGAGACTGGTTGTATGAGATGGACATCGATAAGAATATATTTATTAATACGAATTACAGTGTTACAACCTGATAGAGCGGCGGTGTGGAGTTGTCGTGGAGCGACGTGTTTGTCATCGCGCTGGCTCGTCAAATGGCTTTTGATCGGCGCCGCGGGCGTTCCAGAGTAATCCTTGCTTCACCGCAGCGAACCAATCGTTATTTTCGCTCGCATTGCACACGCTCGGTACAGGAAATCCAGCAACGCGGACGACGACGCTGTCACCGCGTTGAAGCTCGGTTTGGTGCTTGCCATCGAACGCGGCCCAGGCGGTGTTTCGAGCTCGCGCCGGACACGAAATGGTGACGACAACAGAATCTGGAAGGACGACGGGGCGGAAAGACAGGGTGTGAGGACAAATCGGTGTGATAAGCATGGCGGGTACGCCCGGATGCACCATGGAGCCGCCGGCGGCGAGACTGTACGCGGTGGATCCAGTCGGCGAGCTCAAAATGACTCCATCCGCCGCGACTGTCGTGACATGATACCCATCGACTCCGATGTTCAGCTCAACCATGACCGGTTTCGGACCTCGATCTATTAGCACCTCGTTCAGGACGTACCGCCACTTGGAGTGCACGCCCTCTGCGGTGACCACCTTGGCGACGAGTCGACTTCTCATTGAAATGGCAAAGTCGCCTAAACACACGTTACTCAGCGTCTTCTCCATGTCCTCAATCCTGTGAGACGTCAAGAAACCAAGCGAGCCCATGGCAAAGGGGACGACAGGTGGCATCGCTTTTGGGAAGTATTTCGACGCCCACAAAATGGTACCATCGCCTCCGAGGACGACGATGAAATCAATCACTTCGTCGACTCTAAACGTCTCGTCGTTTTCGTTCCACGTTTTGCAATCCTTTTGCAAATCGGTAAACTCTTCCCAAACCGCCGACTCCAACCACGTCGTCACGTTGTTCGCCTTTAAAACATCGATAGCGCGTCGCATCATTTCCGTCGCCGCGCTGTCGTGAATTTTCTTCACAATGAGCGCGTTTTGCGGCGGTTCCAACCAAGAAAATTTACTATGCGGCAACCCCTTTTGTCGCGTTCGAATCTTCCTATCCTCCGGCGCGAGCACGTCGACACCCTCATCATTTGCGAGCACAAGCTCGAACGCCGCCTTTGACTGCGTTCGCGACGCATTCACTGTCGGTGAATCGATATCTGCTTCGTCCACCGCTGTAGCGAACGTCCGAGTCTCCGTCTTCACTTCCCGCGCGTGCGAACACGGATCGCTCTTATACTCGTGGTCGTCATCCAACTCGCTCTCGTGCGCGAGGGCGTCCTCATCAACGTCTCCACGCCCAGCTGCCCCATCAGCGGTCGCTTGATTCAACGCTCCCGACGAACAGTCGCGCACGACAAACTTGTGCGACTTTGTCCGGAAACCGGCGAGTCGCCTTCCCTCGCTCGCGCTCGCCGACAGCGCCTCTGCGCTGCTCGATCGGTGCATGCTCGTAGAAGCGGGGTCGTCGGCAAAGGACACCGTCGGTTTTCCGTCGCCGTTCGACCGAGCACGAAGCGCCTGGAGCTCTCGACGAAGCGCATCGTTTTCGGCAGTCAATTCAACCACTTTCGAGTTTGATTTCGCGTTCGCGTCGTCGGCGCCGTCGCCGTCGCGCCCTCGGAACGTCTTGAGGTGCGCGAGCGCGCGTTCGAGCGCGTGGACTTCCTCGTCACCGATGTCGTTCGCGAACGGTGGCATCGGTGGGCGTCATAAAGTAAAGCTTTGGACGTGGATTGGAAAGCGCTTTTTGTTGGGCGAGCGCAAACTATCGTCGTGAACAACCCGATGTCGAGCTCAACGTGCGATTACAAATCCTAAAGGGTGACGAAAACCACCAAACAAATAAAAAAGGATGAATGGGATGCATCGCCTTACATCTCGTCGTCTTCGTCAAATGCGTTTCGTCGTCGCTCAAAATTAATTTTTCCGACTCGGCCACCGCCAGTCGAATCGCCGCCGGCGGCGGTTTCTAACATGCTAATAAGCGCCTGCTCGCTCACCTTGTGCACGCGACCAGCCTGCGCGGCGCGAAGAATGGAATCTTCCAACGCGCGCGCCTTTTCCGGTTTAACGATGGCGATTCTGCTCACTGCGTCGTCGTAAAGCACGCGCGACGCGTTGATTGGTTCGTCAGTCAATCGGAACGATTAAAAAAAAACAACTCGATCGCCCGAAATCTAACCGCGAGCACGCATCGACATCACGCACATCTCTCTCGCGCCGCCGGTTCGAGAATACTCGCCAGCGCCGCGCCTCGTCGCTCTTCGTTCGCCCGCTCTTCTTCTCTCGCGCGTCCTTGCTCCTCCGGGTCGACGACCCCATCCGCGGGAATATCCAACTGTCACGCGCGCAAACGTACGAAACGCGACACCGTCAGTCTCTCACCCACGCGCGGGTACGTCACGACTACGCGCATCGATCTCTCCCGCGCGGCGCGCCGTTTCACGACGACGCGCGACGACGACGAAACGCGCGTCTTCATCACTCCGGTCAAACCCCGTTCAGATTTGCGACTCCATCCTTCTTCGTCATCAACGTCGTTCACGCATCCATCGCGCGTTCATCGCCACGCACCGGTTGGCCTGGAACACCGCTCATCTCTCGTCCTCCGCGCGTCCTATCCGTCCGTCGGTCCGTCGCGGTGTGACGACCGCGCTCGCGCTGTCACTCACGGGTGCGTCTTCGCATCGCTTTTGGAACTCGAACAGACTTTTCGTTCAATATTTCTCGAGTCATGAACCGTCAAACTAGCATAGGGGTCGTGTTCAAAGACCGATGGCTTCTCGCCGAGCGCGCGGTCGTCACAACCCGTCGCCGCCGGACGACGACGACGACGACGACGGTCGAGCGCGCGTCGGTGGGAGAGGTGCGTCGCGACGTCTCGCGCGCGTCCGCGGGAGTTCGTGCGCGCGTGATGACGCGGTTGGACGCGCGCGAGACGCGACGATTGGAAGGACCCAACCAGAGGGGAACAGACGACGCTTGGATTGATGAATTCGGATTACCCGCGAACGCCGCCCGGGAACGCCCCGCGGCGGACGATGAATGACGATGAAGGAAATGGACTGACGCCATCGTTTCGCGTTTCACTCGCAGGAGCATGTCCGCGCCGAACGAGACGACGGTGACGTCGTCGGTGTCGTTCTTCGTGACGAGTCCGAGCGCCGTCGTTCGCGGAACGAAACGCGGAAGCGACGCCGCGTTCGGGATTGGATTATTAGACGACGGAGGCGTGTCGACGGCGTCGAAGAGACGGAAGAGTGCGAGATTGAGCGCGGTGTCGATGAAACTCGCGAACGCGAGCGTGGAGGGTGATGCGTCGCCGCGCGGAGAGGAACCGGCGGGGACTCGCGAGGCGAATCGCGACGCGGTAAAGTTGGAAAGGACAGAGGAGGCGGGGGAGGAGGAGGAGAAGAAGATGACGAGCCTGAAGACGCTGCCGAAACCGAGAGGATTGGTGACGCGTGAGGTGAACGTTCCGGCGCCAAAGGTTATACCGGCGCCTAAAGTGCTACCGAAAGTGGTCGCGAGCGAGTCGTCCGCGCCGATGACGAAGACAAAGACGATTCCGGCGCCGAAAAAGGTCATCCCGGCGCCTCGGGCCATGTAATAAATAAGCAAACGGCGATTATTCTTTTAAAACCTTTGATTTTTCTGAATCGAATGAAATCACGCGCGCTAGCGACGAAGATGCGTCGTTCGAAAAATAAGATGTGGACGATTCGGCTTCGAGCGCCTGGAACGCTCGATTCCAAATGTCGATGATAAACGCGCGTTCACCCTCTTGTCTGTACTTTGAGCGCTGCATGCCGATGAACCACGGCCGGGGACCTCTGTCGGAGGCGACGTGCTGGAGCACAAACTCGAGCTCCATGAAGAGCGGGGCCCCAATGGAGGCGTAGGCGGTGAATTCTGCGTCCTGTATGACGTTCGTTTCCAGTCGCGCGTGCGCGCGCAAAGCCTTGACGACGGTTTCGACGGAATTTAACAATTCTGTAGACACGTCATCCACGCCGAGCATTCGCTTGAACACTTCAGTCATTTCTCCTTCTCGCGATATCACCGTCGATTCATCCCCAGACGGTCCTCGATTAGTGAGCTCGCGCGCGTTGATGTCATCCGCGCTTTCAATTTCGCCCTCAGCGGCGACGGCGTATTCACTCGCGGCGGAATTTACAGAGACGCAATTCGAGACGTACGCGACGTCACACGAAGCGTCAGCCGCTGGAACGTACGCAACGCGTACGCGCACGCTACACTTTCTTCCGAATTCGTCGACGAGAACGTCACCGACGCGTTCCTCCGCGATGATTTCACCTCTCGAGCGCTTGGACGCGGCGTCGCCGATGAGCGACCGAAACTCGCCCAGTCTCCCGACGCGCGGCGTCACATCCTTGTAAACCCCGGGGAATTTCTCGTGCGCCCCTTTCAAAACGTACACGGCGTCGTCATCCTCCGTCTCGTCCAGGTCTTCCGAACGCACCATTTTCGGAAGCGCGACGGTTCGAGTCGAATCAAAATGTTCAATGACGTCGCGGGCGAGCGTCTTTGAATGCAAAAGCTCGTAGAATTGCGGACTCACGCACGCTTGGTTGAAGACATCGAGCGATGCGAAGACGTGAGTGACCGTCTCCACGTCATCGCTCTTCGTTTGCGTTCGCATCTCATTCCACGTGTCGATGTACTGCCCGAGGTTTTCATCATCGACGCAGTCGCGCGCTATGCGCGCGAGCGGAAATAACGTCATGATTCCGGCACCCGCCCGCGCGGCGCGCATGTAAAGACTGCTCGGCTCGGCAGAGTACCCTTGCACGTGAAGCGCGTGGGCTAAATGAAACAACACGAGCGGGTGCTTGCCAGGCTTTTTAAACTTTGCCTCTGGACCGCCAGAGAGCGCGACGCGAAGAAGATTGATTCCATTCTTCAACGCGCCGAATTTCGAGCACGAGAGTTTCGCGAGCCCGGCCCAGTGATCCGGATGATCGAACGCGACGCTGATACCTTTGGCGTACGCCTCCTCGGCGTGATTGTACAACCCGATGTTTTCTAACATTTGCGCCGAAAGTGAGTACGCGGCGACGACCGCCGGGTTGAGCTCGTACGTCCGTCGCGCGTGCTCGATGGCGTTCGAGATGCACCCTCGCGCGTAGTACAACACGGCCAATTGCACCGAAACCTGGTAATACTCTGGCTCGAGCGCCAACGCCTCCTCCATCTTCACCACGAACGTCTCCACCGCCCGCGCACTCGGAGCGACCCCGTCTGGGGTCACGACCGCGTTCTGCGCGTCCTCGACGAGTTTCTTAACCGCTGGATCGCGTTCGCGCGCCTCGGCGTCCGCAGCCATTCGATTCGTCCTCGCGTCCTTTTCCTCTTGCTTCATCCTCGCGTTCGCGCGTTCCTCCGCATCCGCCTTCAGTTCCGCCTCGAGCGCATCGAGCGAGGATAAAATACCTCGCGCGCTCGCCTTCATCATCACCCCATCCAAACCATGCGCGCCGTCGTCGTCGTCGTCGTCGTCATCGAATCCAACCTCTTCCAGGCGTCTTCGCAACGCCGCCGCGTCTCTCACGTCTCTCACCACGCGCTCTGCGTCGCGTCGTTCCTCCGCCGCCGTCGCCGCGCGGCGTTCGCGCGCGTACGACGATCGTTCAAACGCGTACATCGACCGCGGCGATCGGCTTCGGTCTAACGCGCGGGCGGCGTCGTCCGACGCGTGCGCGAGTAACGCCTTCAGAGTCCTCAGAGTAACGCACGTTCGTGACGACGTTGACTTTTTATCGAGCTAGGGTTTAAGAACGCTAACACGACCCAAACCCCGTAAAGAAGCGCGTGTTCCGTCCATATAGCGTACGAAACCGGCAGAACCGAACGCACCACCGATGGTCCGCGTGCTCATCGGCGGCGCGGATTGCGCGCGCGCGGGCGCGCGAATCGCCCTCTCTGGGTTCCCCAGCGTTTTCAAAGGCGCGTACTCGCCGTTGGATGTCGGTGTGGACGTCAGAGACGGCGACGAGGCGTCGACGCGCGCGGTTTCTCGGTGTGTGGTCGATGCAGACGGAGCCGCGGTTGGTGACGGAAACGCCGCCGTGTCGACGTCGTTCACGCCGGATGGTGAGTTTGGGGTGATCGCGATCAACGCCGTGGTCACTGGCGAAGCGTGCGGGGGCGTGGCGCGGGCGATTTTGGAGTTTTTGCGCGAAAAGGGACCGATCGATGAGGCGTGTTTCGCGTGCGCGGCGAGGGACGAGGCGCTCGAAGCGCGCTCGAGCGGCGGCGGGTGCGTCGTGTACGAAGACGTGCGGAACGACGCGACGCCGTCAGAGAGCGAAAATATTGTCGTGAGGTGCGCGGACGGGTTGGGTGTGAAAGATGGAGTCTTGACGACGGTTTGGCACGCGTTGACGTGCGCGGGCGTCAAGACGCGAGCGGTGTACGCGCACGCGTTTTCCACGAGAAGAAACGATCCAGAGGCTGAACAAGGCGCCATCGCGGTCGCTCGAGCGATCGGACGTGCGATTGAAACGAGTGCGTTTGGTTTGCGCGGTTTTGATGGCGATGCGGTGGGAAGGTTACGGACGGCGTCGGACGCCAACCCGAAGGATTACGTCGCGTCGCTTTACATGTGAGTTCGACTCGTTTGTTTGTTAATCGTCAAAAAAAGAAGAGATATATTTCAAACGCTACATAGTCTTTCGTCTCGCTCGCTTGACCGTTGACTCACTTTGGCGGCGGCGGTGGCGGCGGTGGCGGCGGCTGCCCGCCGTACGGAGGCATCATGATGACGGGTTGACCCTGCGCGTTCATTTGCACCGGAACGTACATCATCGGTTGTCCGCCAGGCGGCGCGTACATTTGCGCCCCTCCTCCGAGACCCATCGCGCCCATGGCGGCGTGCGGCGGCGGCGGCGGTCGGGGCAACCCACGCATGCCGAACATGCCTCCACCACCCATGGGTGACGGCGCGGGCGCTCGATTCGCGCGCGCGCCGCCGCCGGCGGGTCGCTTTTTGTTTCCCTGTTTCTTCGCCGCCTTGACCGCCGCCTCAACCTCATCGTCGCTAAACTCTTCATCCTCGCCCACTTCTTCGTCATCCTTCCCGCTCGCGTCGTATCCCTTCTTGTAAAGTCCCTTGGTGGGGATACGTCTCGATCGACCGACGACGACGAACACTTCGTCGTCCACTCGAACGTCTGGCGTCGACGCGCAATCCGCCTTGCTCGGCAACCGCAACGAATACAACGGCGACGATACCGGTCCAAAAACTTCCTCGATCGCCCCTAAACCGCGACGATCACGTAAACACAACACACTATCTTCATCCAGCGGTTCATCTTCGTCGTCGTCGCCGCCACCGCCGCCGTCGTGACCGCCGCCGGCAGAGCGCTTTTGCTTTGCGCCCGGCGCGCTTTGCACCACGACGACGTCGCCCACGCGCGACATAACCTTTCCAATCAAACGAATCTCTTCCCCGTCACCCACCTCCGGCACGCTCTTCGGACCTTCTTTCACGATTTCATTCCTCGTTCTCGGCGGTTGGACGTGCGCCGCGTCGTCAAACTCATCCGCGCTCTTCGGCGGTCCATCCTTGACGCGCTTCAACCACTCTGGTAAATCCGCCGCGTCCAGGCTCTCCACCGAGTCTGAATCCTCGTCGTCGTCGGCGCCGTCATCCAACGCCGCATCGGACGACGACGACGACGAAGACCACTCGCTCGACGAACTCGCGCCGTCGTCGGCGGCGTCCACACCGCCCTCGTCGTCCTCGAACTCAAACTCGGGTGGACCGTCCGAGCCTGCGGGATTTTTCACTTTTTCATCCTCGAAATCCACGCCCGAACCACCATCCTCGTACGCACCCGCGGCGGCGCGCGCGGCGACGAGCACGTCGATCGGAACCCCAC